>JGI994J12354_10000035_pt1 | contig 111514 bp, 100 predicted proteins | sample IntmicLarv3ML3BL_FD_12354 | JGI IMG/M metagenome (IMG submission 12354) | reverse complement strand
ATCGACATACTCTGTAAATGCAGAAACTGGTAAGTTATTACCCTCTTGTGCGTTTACCGGAATCTGAATGCCATTTACAAACTTTACCGCATCAGCATTATTTCCTGATTTGTAAATTCCTAAATCTTCGTCAGCAGCCGTTTTCCAACTATCCGGTATTTGAATTTCAACAAGATCTTGTAAACCTCGGTCGATGGCATCATAGTTCATCTGTACAATCGCATCACCTTTTTTGCTATAACTCTTCTTTGCCGCTTCTTTCATCAATTCAACCGCTTGCTGCTCGGGAATGATGTTTGCAAGTTTAAAGAATGCTGATTGAAGAACGGTATTAATACGCCCGCCTAGTCCAATTTCTTTTCCTACTTTAATTCCATCAATGGTATAGAATTTGATATTATTTTCAGCGATATAACGCTTTGCTTGACCTGGTAAATGCGCTTCTAAGCTTTCCATATCCCAAGAACAGTTCAATAAAAATGTTCCGCCCTCTTTTAACTCTTGTACCATATTATACTTACGCACATAAGATGGATTATGACACGCAACAAAATTAGCTTGTTTAATCAAATAAGTTGATTTGATTGGATCCTTACCGAATCTTAAATGAGAAATAGTCACCCCACCTGATTTTTTAGAATCATATTCAAAGTATGCTTGGGCATACATATCTGTATTATCACCGATAATTTTAATCGAATTTTTATTCGCTCCGACTGTACCATCAGCACCAAGTCCCCAGAATTTACAACTGATAGTCGCTTCTGGTGTCGTGGTTGGATTCTTGGTTACATCTAATGAAAGATTGGTCACATCATCTTTGATACCTACAGTAAATACTGCTTTATCAGCATTTTCAAAAACCGCAATAATTTGACCCGGTGTTGTATCCTTAGAGCCTAAACCATAGCGTCCCATGAATACTGGTGTTTGTTCAAATTTACTTCCTTTTAAAGCCGCCACTACATCTAAGTATAATGGTTCACCAACAGAACCTGGCTCTTTTGTTCTATCTAATACGGAAATACGTTTTACAGAATCAGGAATTGCTTTTATAAATGCTTCAGTGGAGAATGGTCTATATAGACGCACCTTGATAACTCCAACTTTTGCTCCTGCTTTGTTCATATATTCCACTGTTTCATCAATCGTTTCACATACAGAGCCCATTGCAATCACTACATGTTCTGCATCAGGAGCACCATGATAGTTAAATAAATCATAATTCGTTCCTAATTTTTCATTCACTTTGTCCATGTATTCTTTTACAATGGCTGGAAGTGCATCATAATACGGATTACATGCTTCTCTCGCTTGAAAGAAAATGTCCGGATTCTGTGCTGACCCTCTATGATCCGGATGATTTGGATTCATGGAATCTTTACGGTATGCATCAATCGCATCTAAATCAACCATATCTTCTAAATCATTATTATCCCATACCGCAATTTTTTGCACTTCATGAGATGTTCTAAAACCATCAAAGAAGTTCACGAACGGCAAACGTCCTTTAATTGCCGCACAATGTGCAACAGGCGTTAAATCCATAACTTCCTGTACACTGGATTCACAAAGCATAGCCACACCAGTTTGACGTGTTGCATAAACATCTGAGTGATCACCAAAAATAGAAAGGGCATGACTTGCTATCGCACGTGCCGATACATTGAAAACACCCGGCAATCTCTCACCAGCAATTTTATACAAGTTTGGAATCATCAGCAATAATCCCTGTGAAGCTGTATAAGTCGTTGTTAAAGCTCCTGCCGCCAAAGAACCATGAACGGTTCCCGCTGCACCTGCTTCTGATTGCATTTCTGTTACTTGAACTTCTTGTCCAAAAATATTTTTTCTTCCTTGTGTTGCCCATTCGTCAGTCACCTCTGCCATAACTGATGATGGTGTGATTGGATAGATTGCCGCAACATCTGTATACGCATATGAAGCGTGTGCGGCCGCAGTATTTCCATCCATAGTTTTCATTTTTCTAGCCATTCTTACGTTTCCTCCTTACGTGAATCTGATGGTTGTACTAACTTTTTTTATTGACTTCCAAAAGTTAGTTTCCTTATATTCTATCGTATCACGTTTCTTTTGAAATGTCTATTTTTTGTTAAATATTTCACCACTCAAAAATGCCCCATAATTAATCATTCATCAATTATGAGGCATTAATTTTTTCATTCTTTTAATCCAACAGCATTTACTGTCCACTCACTTACTCATATATACAAAAATACCTAACAATTCATCTTTTCAAGTTCATTGATATATTCTTCAATCAGTCCATCTAATAATACATTTTGAGCATAACAGGCTTGTAAATCTGAACGTTTTTCACCTAACGCGGCGTTTAATTTTAATCTTTCCATTTCAATTCTATTTCTTAGATTATCAATACGTGTCATTTTAATCACCTTTACTTTCCTGTTTCCTGTTTTTTAAACCTCTTCTTTTGCTCACAATTATCATTGTCGAAAACAGTAACAAAATAATTGCCAGAGCCTGTGATACCGGAACGCCAAATAATAAAAGCTGATCAGTTCTTAACCCCTCTATCCATGCCCTACCTAAACCATAACCAGCTAGATATAACATGAAAACTTCACCGGCAAATTTCTTCCGTTTTTTATACAACATCAGTATGATAAATACCCCAACATTCCATAACATTTCATACAAAAAAGTTGGATGTACTTGAATATACTCAATTCCATTTATCACCTTCATATTACTTGCTAATTCTAAGGTTATATCGCTTGAGTATACCGCATTATAGGGTAACTGCATCGCAAAGATGGAATCGGTATATCCGCCAAATGCTTCCCGATTAAAAAAGTTCCCCCATCTTCCTATTATCTGCCCCATTACAAGACCTATACAGGCAGTATCTACCAGTTGCCAAAAAGATAATTTTTTAATTTTACTAAAGATATAAACACCAAATACAGCCATAATTACACCGCCGTAAATTGCCAATCCACCCTTTCTGAGATTGAAAATATCCAGTAAATTATTCTGATAATCCTGCCAAGAAAAAATAACATAGTATAAACGCGCACCAACAATCGCTGAACTAATACTAACCATCGCAACATCTATATATTGTTCCGCATTCTGTCCTGTTTTCTTTGCTTCATTATAGGCGAGCATAACACCAACTAACATTCCAAGCGCTACCGCCATTCCATAATATGCAATTTCGAACCCAAATATCGTGATGCTCTTGCCTATGTTCTCAAAATACAACCCTATATTCGGAAAATTAATTGATGTGTCCATTTTGACTTCCGCCTTTCATTCGTTTTTATACATTAAAACGGAATAAAATCACATCTCCGTCCTTAACAACATATTCCTTGCCCTCTAAACCAACCAGTCCTTTTTCTTTTGCAGCAACATATGTCTTGCAATCCAATAAATCTTGATAGTTCACAACTTCTGCCCGTATAAACCCTTTTTCAAAGTCAGTATGAATTTTTCCGGCCGCTTGTGGTGCTTTTGTCCCCTTTGTTATTGTCCATGCTCTAGTTTCCATCTCTCCGGCGGTTAAATAACTAATCAGTCCTAACAATTTATAACTGGCACGAATTAGTTTTTCCAATCCCGATTCACTTAATCCTAAATCCTCTAAGAACATTATTTTTTCTTCTTCTTCTAATTCGGCAATCTCTTGTTCTATTTGGGCACACACAACGAAAACTTCCGCATCCATGTTTTTTGTGTACTCTTTTACCTTTTTTACATTTTCATTTGAACTTCCCTCATCCATTAAATCCTCTTCGCTCACATTTGTGGCAAATATAACAGGTTTATATGTAAGTAAATTATATTCTCCCAGTTTTTCGATTTCTTCCTCATCTTGTGCGTCAAAAGATATCGCCATATTTCCATCTTCCAAATGAGCCTTTAGTTTATTTAAGAGTTCTAATTCTTTTGCCAATGTCTTGTCATTTTTGACACCTTTTGAAGTTTTCGCAATTCTTCGTTCCAACATTTCTAAATCAGAAAAAATCAATTCTAAATTGATGGTTTCTACATCTCTAATCGGATCTACCTGTCCATCAACATGAATTACATTCGGATCTTCAAAACATCTTACAACATGAACTATTGCATCTACTTCTCTGATGTTTGCCAGAAACTGATTACCCAAGCCCTCCCCTTTCGATGCACCTTTTACTAATCCTGCAATATCCACAAATTCAATGGCCGCAGGGATTATTTTTGCTGAATTATATATCTCGGCCAGCAAGGCTAATCTTTTATCTGGTACGGTAACTATTCCGATGTTTGGATCAATCGTACAAAAGGGGTAATTCGCTGATTCTGCTCCTGCTTTTGTTAATGAGTTAAAAAGAGTGCTTTTACCAACGTTTGGAAGTCCTACAATTCCTAGTTTCATAATATCTATTCCTTTCTATAATACACCATATTTTCTTATTTTTTAATATCTTACATTTTTGTTTGTGATAGTGATTACATTTTTGATTAGATATCTTTTTTGGCTGTGCTACATTTCATAGTGTATCATATTAAACAGACAAAAATCAACCAATTACGCCTACTATCATTCGACAAACGCCCAGTTTCGGTCGACATATCTCGACATCACTCCGTTTCATCACTATATATTATCAAAGGATTTTAAAAATGCCTTTACATTTTCGACTCTATCATTTTTAAAAATAGAAGACCCTGCCACAATGACATTCGCTCCAGCTTCTAAGACCTCTTTGACATTCGCTAAAGTGATACCTCCATCCACCTGAATATCCACAGACAGATTTCTTTCTTCAAGCATTTTTCTTAAAGTTTTTATTCGCAGAGTCGCTCCTTCCATATAAACTTGTCCGCCAAATCCAGGCTCCACAGACATAACCAAAATCATATCCACCTTATCTAACACCGCTTCTAATGCTGATAGCGGTGTCGCTGGCTTCAACGTTATACCGGCTTTAATTCCCTTGGCTTTGATTTTTGCTATCGTTTGTTCAATGTCTTTACAAGCCTCGACATGTATGGTGATAATATCCGCACCAGCCTTGACAAAATCATCAATATAACGCTCTGGGTTCGACACCATCAAATGCACATCAAAAACTTTATCAGTTACACTTCTAACCGAAGAAATTACTGGCATTCCAAATGAAATATTGGGAACAAAATCTCCGTCCATAACATCAATATGAATCCATTTTGCTCCTGCTTTATCCACTGTTTCGATTTCTTCACCCAATCGTTTAAAGTCCGCAGCTAAAATAGATGGCGCCAATATATACATATTTTTTCTCCTTCGCTAATATTTCTTTTTATTTTTTATTTCTTCATATATAATTTTATAGTTTTCATAACGGCTCTTGCTGATTATCCCCGCTTCAAGTGCCGCCTTTACCCCACATGATGGCTCATTAATATGAACACAGCCTTGAAATTTACATTCCGCTTCATATAGTTGAAATTCTGGAAAATAGTCCTTTATCTCTTCCTTTTCTAGTTCCATAACTAAAAGCGAACTAAAACCGGGCGTATCCATAATATAAGTTGTCTCATCTACACAAATTAATTGCGAATGACGCGTGGTATGTTTTCCTCGTTCTATTTTGACACTGATTTCCCCTATTTCCATTTGTGCTTCTGATTGAAGGGTATTAATGATTGAGGATTTCCCCACTCCTGACGGGCCTGCAACGGCAGTTGTTTTCCCTCGAATATGTTCATAAAATTCATCCAAGCCATCTTCCGCTGTCGCACTGGTCAATAACACTTTATAACCACTTGATTGATAAATCCGCTCCAGTTCCTCGCATTCTTTTGACGAACTCAAATCGGTCTTATTGAAACAAATAATTGTCTTTATATTCTGCATTTCCATCATAATCAGAAAACGATCCAACAGATTAAAATGTGGGTCGGGTTTTTTTACCGCAAAAATAATCAAAGCCTGATCAATGTTTGCCACTGCCGGTCTGATTAATTGATTTTTTCTAGGATGAATTTTTTCTATATTGCCCTTTTTTTCTATTTCATCCACAACTTGAATGGTGACATCATCACCAACCAAAGGCTTAATATTCTTTTTTCGAAAAATTCCTTTTGCTTTACATTCATAAATTCCGGATTCTACTACATGAATGTAATAGAATCCGGCTATCCCTTTAATTATTTTTCCTGTCATATTTACTCTATTATCTCTTTATAATCACCGACTGGTATTGATATTACATGATCAATATCCTCATATATATCTGCTGCTCTATCAGTATATCTTCTTTCAGTGATGATAATTTTCCCATCATTATGATCCACTCTACTCTCTATTGTCTGCGGAAAGTTTACCCCCTCCGTCCAGTCAAATATCAGCGTCTTCGTATTACCATGCTGATAATGCAACAGAATCGGTCCACCCTCATAACTGGCTGGAGCATAAACACTTGTCCGTAATTCATAAATCTTTGCTTTTGTTACATAAATAATAACCTCTGAACCCTTTACAACTTCGGTATTTGCTGCTGGGAATTGGTTATACACCGTATCGGCAGCTTGCACATTATACCCTTCTTCAACTTTCACGCGTAATCCTAATCTTTCTAACTCAGCTTCCGCCTCTACCCTAGTATAGCTCATTACATTAGGAAGCTTAATCAATTCCTTACCTTTACTTATTGTAATGACCACAGCACTACCTTTTTTCACTTGTGAAGTAGCTCCTGGTCTTGTCGATATTACCATTCCTTTTTCAATGGTATCATGATACATTTCTTCAACACTTGTGGTTAAAGAAAGTTGTTTCAGAGCCTCTTCTAACTCCGCTAAGGTGTTATAGGTACTGATACTAGGAAGCGTAATCAACTCTTCACCAGAACTTATAACAACACTAATCTGTGTGTTTCGCTCCACCTTATCTCCTGATGCATGAGATTGGGATAAAATAAGATCAACCGCAACACTATCTGAATGCTGGGGAGTATCTCTTATTAAACCTAATCCCAACTGATTTAACTCTAGCTGAGCCGCCTCAAATGTCTTTCCATATAAATCTGGTACTTCAACAAGATTGTCTGTTGTTGCTGTTTCACTTGTTGTCGTAGTTTCCGTTTGAGTTGTCGGATTATTTTTATTGGCGGAAGGAAAACGAAACATTCCCAAAGCATAACCAACAAGTGCTAAAAGAATGATTAAAATAAGTACCCCCGCAATAATACCGCCAGTCATCATCGCCCGTTCTAAACGTGGATTGATGGCATCATCATCCTCTTCGTCATCATCAAGCTCATCTATATCATCTAAGTCATCTGCGGCTACATCTCTTCTTCTTGATGGTATTGCTAATTTGATCTCATCCGCATCCTCATATTCTCTTCCAGAATTTTTTTGACTTTTTATCTGCTCTAGTTCTTCCCTTGAAATCATGATCGTTTTTGCATGCTGACTCAAATCTGTCAACTGCACAAAATCCCCATCAGGATTTACTAAGGATAACTTTAAATCTTTAATTAATTCATCTATCGTTGAATATCTTCTATCTGCACTTTTTTGTGTACATCTTAAGATAATATGTTCTAAACTAAGTGGTAAATCAGCGGCAAATTTTGATGGCAATATCATTTCTTCTTGCAAATGCTTAATCGCAATAGCAACTGTTGTTTCTCCATCATATGGCACTTTTCCTGTTACCATCTCGTACATTGTAATTCCAAGTGAATAAATATCGCTCTTTTCGTCACTATAGCCCCCTCGCACCTGTTCTGGTGAACTATAATGTACCGAACCCATGACATTGGAACTAATGGTATTTGCTGAAGCTGCTCTTGCAATACCAAAATCAGTAACCTTTACTTTACCATCGGTTGAGATAATAATATTCTGTGGTTTTATATCACGATGTACTATATTATTATTATGGGCCGCTTCTAATCCCATTGATACTTGCATAGCAATACTGATGGTTTCACGGACAGATAGCTTTCCTTTTTTAATAATATAATCTTTTAGGGTGATTCCCTCAACTAATTCCATCACTATGTAATAGATACCGTTTTCGTCTCCAACATCATATACATTTACAATATTCGGATGTGATAAACCTGCGGCCGCCTGTGCCTCTGCTCTGAATTTGGAGATAAAACTTTGATCATCACGAAATTCTGACTTCATCACTTTGACAGCAATAAAACGATTCAATTTATGGTCTTTTGCTTTGTAAACTTCAGCCATACCCCCTGAACCAATTTGCGCTACTATTTCATACCTATCGCCAATAAAATTACCTTCTCTTAACATTTCTTCACTCCTCTATTTCTGCTTCTATTAATATCACTGCAATATTATCTTTACCACCATTTTCATTTGCCTTGCCTACTAAGCAAGACGTAATTGTTGGTAAATCAGAACCAGTTTTTATTATTTCTTTTATTTCATTATCCTTAACCATATTGGATAAACCATCTGAACATAATAAAACGATATCATTTTTGCTAAGTTTAAAATCAAAAAAATCTATTTCCACATCGCTATTTACACCAACTGCGCGAGTGATTATATTCTTGTCCGGATGACTGCGGGCTTCTTCTCTATTGAGTTCACCTATTCGAATCATTTCTTCAACTAAGGAATGATCCTTTGTCACTTGCTGTATCTCCTCTGATACAACATATAATCGACTATCTCCTATATTTGCCACATACAGGCAATTTCCAACAATGGTCGCTACTACTAATGTGGTTCCCATGCCGATCAAAGAAGTGTCTTCCTGTGCCTTTTGAAACAGCGCTACATTTGCTGCCCTTATGGCGCTTCGAATGATGTTTACAGGGTTGCGCTCTTTTGTTTTCCCGATATATTCCAGTAAGGTTTCTACTGTTGAACGAGAAGCAAAAGCACCAGCATTATGTCCCCCCATACCATCTGCAACAACAAAGAGATTGGAAAGATTTCCAACTGGAACATCTGAAATAAATACATAATCTTGATTTTCTTTTCTTTTTTGTCCTAAGTCTACAGCCGAAAATATATTCATGTTTATTCCTCTCTCTCTTTTTTATCAATATAACTTTTTCTTAATTGTCCACAGGCCCCATCAATATCACGACCCATTTCTCTTCTAATAGTAACATTTATTCCACATTTTTCAAGTTTATTTTTAAAATTTTCAATTACTTTTTTTTGAGATTGTGCAAATGTTCTTTCTCTAATCGGATTTACTGGGATCAAATTCACATGACAATTTATATTTTTTACCAGTTCTACCAACTCTTTTGCATCTTCTTCGGTATCATTCACTCCATCCACCAAGCTATATTCAAAAGTTATTCTTCTACCTGTTTTTTGAAAATAATATTTACAACTTTCTAATACTTCATTCAAAGAATATTTGTAAGCGATTGGCATCAGTTGCTTTCTTTTTTCATTATTTGTCGCATGCAATGACAGCGCAAGGGTTATTTGGAATTGTTCCGCTGTCAATTTTCTTATCTGCGGAACTAAACCACAGGTTGAAATGGTGATATTTCTCTGGCTGATATGCAGACCAAACTCATCACTCAGCATTTTAATAAATTGAACTATGTATTCATAATTATCAAGTGGCTCACCGCAGCCCATAACAACTACGTTCGCCACTCTTTCACCAGACCTTTTTTGGATTTCATATATTTGCTCTAGCATTTCCGCAGTGGTTAGATTTCTTGTCAGACCACCGATAGCCGAAGCACAAAACACGCACCCCATTCGACACCCTACCTGTGAAGATATACAGACAGAGTTTCCATGCTTATATTTCATCAAAACACTTTCAATCACATTGCCATCAGCCAATTCAAAAAGATACTTTTGAGTTCCATCAATCTTAGATGTTTGTACTTCTAAGACATGTAAGTGTGTCAAATGATATTGGTGTTTTAATTTCGTTCTCAAATCTTTTGACAAATTGCTCATTTCATCAAAATTATCTACTAAATTTTTATGCAGCCAATCATAAATCTGCTTACCGCGAAATTTTTTCTCGCCAATATTTTCAATATTTTCTATCAATTCATCATACAACAAAGACTTTATATCTACTTTTCCCATTTAACTCCTTTTTATTCCATTCGTTTTAGTCGTGCAATAAAAAATCCGTCTGTGCTATGAACGCCCGGAAGTAATTGCATATATCCGATATCGGTTGTTTTAGAATGTAATTCTTTAGGAATATATTCATCAATGCTCTCTAACTTAAACGGATAATTTTCTAAAAACCATTTTATATTTCCTTGGTTCTCCGCCGCACCGATGGTACAGGTACTGTATACTAAAGTACCGCCTACTTTTACATATTTGTATATGGTATCCAAAATTTTTCTTTGAAGTTCGACCAAATCATCTTGCTTCTTTTGTGTCATTTTATACTTAATATCGGCTTTTTTTCCAATTACACCAAATCCTGAACATGGTACATCTGCAATCACGATGTCCGCCTTATCAACCGATTCACTATCATATACAGTTGCATCTTTTACAACAGCATTCATATTGATTATATTGTTCTGTGCAATATTCTCTTTTATCATCGCCACTTTATTATCAGTCAAATCTCTCGCTTCCACATAACCACTGCTGCGTAGTTTATCCGCTATATGAAGACTTTTTCCGCCCGGTGCTGCACAAACGTCGATAACATAATCTCCCCATTTTGGTGCCGCTATCTCCGCAACAAACATTGAGCTTAAATCCTGCACTTGAAACCAACCATCACGAAAGGCTTGTATGCTCTTTAAATAATTATAACCTGATAAATATAAACCATAGGAAAGATATGGCGTTTCTTTCACTTTTATTCCTTGCATAATTAGATTTTGTGTCACTTGTGCGATTGTTGCCTTTTCTAAATTCACTCGTACTGTTGTTGGTTTTATTTGCAGAAAATCCGCTAAAATTAACTCTGTAACCGCTGTTCCGTACTGCGGAAGCCATTTTTCTACAATCCATCTAGGCATCGAATATTTTACCGCCAAATGTTCCACTAAGGATTCTTCCTCACGTGGAAATTCCACCGCTTCAAGTCCTCTGCCAATAGCACGTAAAACACCATTAACAAAACCCTTGAGAGTGTAAAAACCTCTTTTTTGAGCAATTTTCACCGCCTCATTACAAATTGCGGAATTTGGTACTTGCTCCATATATTTCATCTGATACACCGCACTTCTGATTAAATTACGAATCAAAGGCTTCATATTCGCCACTTTTACACTGGCAAATTGATTAATGATATAATCCATTTGAGTCATATATTCAATCGTTCCCTCTGTAACTCTGGTAATAAATGCGCGATCTTGTTTGCTTAAATATTGATACTTATCTAATGTGTTTCGTAGCGCAATATGGCTATATTGTTCTTCTTCTGTCACTTCCATCAAGATTCCTAATATTATCTCCCTTGTGTTCACCGAATTAGCCACGTTATTCCCTCCCCTATTCTTTTGAATGTTCTAAAACTTCCCCTATTTCAATTTTATACCCTAATAGAAATACCTCTGTGTCCATCCGTTTCTTCCCCTCAAGTTGTATTTCTTTTAGCGCTAATACACCATCTTTTGTTTTTACGATAATATTTTTTTTGTCTGTAAAGATAATTTCCCCTGATTTTGCATCTGTCTTTTTGATTGTATCGGTGATTACATCTGCTTTCCATATTTTTAACGTCTTACCACCTAAATAAGTATAAGCACTCGGCCACGGATTCATTCCGCGAATTTGACGTTCAATCTCTTTGGCAGATTTATTCCAATCAATAATTCCCATTTCTTTTTGCAGCATTTTGGCATAAGGTGTTGGGCTTTCTTCCTGTTTTTCATACACCGCCGTCCCTTTTTGAATTTGTTCCAGTGTTTTGATTAACAAATCTCCTCCAACTGCACTTAACTTTTCAAACAAACTTTCATTGGTTTCTTTCTCACCAATCAGCACTTCTTCTTTTAATATCATATCACCGGTATCCAATCCTGCGTCCATTCTCATTGTGGTAATACCAGTCACCTCTTCACCGTCAATAATCGCCCATTGTATCGGTGCCGCACCTCTATATTTTGGCAATAGAGAGGCGTGCACATTGATACACCCATAATGGGGAATATTTAAAATAGCTTTTGGTATAATCTGTCCAAATGCAACAACAACGATGACATCCGGTTTCAAATTCTGTATTCGTTCTATTTGCTCCGGTTCTCTGATTTTAGTAGGTTGAAACACGGGAATATCATGTGTTACCGCCACTTCTTTCACTGGCGTAAAAGACACTGATTTCCCTCTGCCTTTAGGCTTATCCGGTTGTGTATAAACAGCTATGACTTCATGTCCAGCTTCTATTATTTTATGCAGGGTTTTGACTGCAAAAGCAGGCGTTCCCATAAAAATTACTCGCATTTATAAACCCTCTACTCTTCTTCAATATCATCTGTTACATCTTCAAGTTCTCCGATTACATGGGAGGTATAAAAAATACCATCTAAATGATCGCATTCATGACAAATAGCTCGTGCTAATAATTCAGTGCCCTCTAAAATAAACTCTTTCATATTCTCGTCTAAGGCTTTCACTTTTACATAATTAGGTCTTGCTACGGTTCCGTGCTTGCCAGGCAAGCTCAAACAACCTTCTTTGCCAACCTGTTCTCCTGAAGCCTCCAAAATAACTGGATTAATGAGAATTAGGTCATTTTCTCCATCAACATTCATAACAACAATTCTTTTTAATATGCCAACCTGAGGAGCCGCAAGACCAACACCAGCTTCTTGATTCATCGTTTCAAACATATCTACGATTAATTCACGGATTTTGGGTGTCATTTCAGTGACTTCTTTTGCCTTTTTTCTAAGCACACTTTCACCAAGCATTCTGATCTCTCTAATTGCCATTTCTTTCCTCCTAATTCATCGGATTAAAATCAAACTGTACTTGAATTTGATTATATCCACTATTCATTTCTATATACTGCTCGGTTTTATCCTTTATCCAAGTGAGCAGTTCATAATCTGGCTGTTTTATATAAATTATTTTTCGATATATATCATTTATTTTCGAAATGGGCGCATTTGCTGGTCCAATCACTTTTACTTCTTCCTTTTTGCAAATGTGCTCTATATATTTTTTCAAATAAATAGATGCAAAGTCCAGTTGTTCTTCATTTCTTCCCGCAATATAAATAGCCAAGAGATTTGAAACCGGCGGATACCCCATTAATTTTCGATATACTATTTCTTCTTTGTAAAAATTCTGATAATCTTGTTCTTTTGCGGTCTTAATACTATAATGCTCCGGATTGTATGTTTGTATTACCACTTCACCAGCTTGTGTTCCGCGCCCAGCTCTTCCCGCCGCTTGCGTGAGCAGTTGAAATGTTCGCTCCGCTGCATGATAGTTTCCGACATTTAAAGATAAATCGGCAGCTAAAATACCGACTAAGGTGACATCTGGAAAATCATGCCCTTTTACAATCATCTGAGTGCCGATTAAAATATCCGCTTCTTTATTGGCAAAAGCCGATAGAATGTCTTCATGACCAGTTTTCGTTTTGGTGGTATCCATATCCATTCTCACTACTCTTGCATTTGGATACGTTAATGTTACCACTTCTTCGATTTGCTGCGTACCGGCTTTAAAGCCACCAATAAAATTAGATTCACATTCAGGACATGTATGCAGGTTATCCTCTTCATGACCACAATAATGACAACTTAATTTCCCATTATTGTGAATGGTCAAAGAAACATCGCAATGCGGACATTTTTTAACATACCCACAAGCACGACAAGAGATAAATCCCGCATAACCACGCCGATTAAGAAATAAAATAATTTGCTGTTTTTTCTGTAATCTATCCTGTATTAAATGGTGCAATCGTTCACTTATAATTGAACGATTGCCAGCTCTTAATTCTTCTCTTAAGTCTATTGTATAGACTTGCGGAAGCTGACTTTCTTTTGCTCGTTGTTTTAATTCCAGTAATGTGTATTTTTTATCCAACGCTCGATAATAAGCTTCAATAGATGGAGTTGCGGAACCTAAAACCACACTGGCCTCAGCCGTGTTGGCTCTTTGAATCGCCACTTCCCTCGCATGATATCGAGGAATGGATTCACTTTTATAAGAACTTTCGTGTTCTTCATCAATAATAATAATTCCTAGATTTGCAAAAGGGGTAAATAAAGCAGAACGTGGACCAATCATAACGGAAATCTGCCCATTTTTGGCACGTTCAAATTGATCAAATTTTTCACCTTTTGACAATCTTGAGTTTATAATGGATATTTTGTCACCAAAACGGCTATAAAAACGCATTACAGTTTGATAAGTCAAGGCAATTTCTGGGATCAAAACAATCGCTTGTTTTCCCTCTTCTATTATATTACTTATCAATTCTATATACACTTCGGTTTTCCCACTTCCGGTAATTCCATGAAGCAGATATGTTGCAAAACACCCTTTTTTTCTATCATCTAATACTTTATCCACTGCATATTGCTGTTCCCCACTTAGAGTATGACCTCGTCCTTGGGTCATCGTTTGTTCTATAGAAAGCGGATTGCGATAAATCTGTTCAGTTTCTATAGTCAATATTCCCTCTAGCTCAAATGATTTGATAACAGTGGCTGAAACATTTAATTTTTTGGTGACAACTTCATAAGAAAGCTCCTGTTCATTAATCAGAGCTTCTAGTAATCTTGCCTTTGCAGTGTATTTTTTTCTTTGGTAAGTGTCTAATAAATCATATGCCTCATCTGCTAAAAGGAGCAGACGTAACATTTTTTTTTCTTTGTTTTTTATTTTTTCTTTTACAGGTAATACAGTTTTTAATGACTGTATCATGGTTCCGCCGTAATTTTTTCGGATCCAGCCAGCTAAGGCAATTAGGTTCGCTTCTGCTGGGATATGTTCTTGCACAATAGCGTCTAAACTCTTTATTCTCTCAATGGCAAATTCTGCCTGTTCAGACATTTCAACCACATATCCTTGGATCATGCGATTTCCTCTACCAAAGGGTGCGGTAACAAGCATGCCTATTTGTAGAATCCCCAGCATTTTTTCTGGTACTTTATATTGAAAATGCTTATCTAGTTTTTCATGGGTGATATCTACAATAATATTTGCGTACAATGTTTGTATTCCTTCCTTTAGGAAACTATTTGGCAACAGAGTTCTTTTCCTCTGCTAAAATGCCAGCAATAATATCCCTTTCGTCCAACGGATATTTTTTGCCTTTAATTTCTTGATAATCTTCATGTCCTTTTCCTGCCAAAACAATAATATCGCCCGCTTTACCATCTTTAATGGCATAGGCAATGGCAGCTTTTCGGTCAATGATTTCAATAAATTTGCCCGTCGTTTTCTGAATTCCAATTTTTATATCTTCAATGATGCTCTGTGGTTCTTCAAATCTTGGATTATCGGATGTGATAATCGTTAAATCTGCTAATTTTCCCGCTATTTCACCCATTTCATATCGTCTTAGTTTTGAGCGATTCCCCCCGCAGCCAAATAAGACTATTAATCTTTTGGGATTATATTCACGTAACGTTGTTAAAAGGTTCTCCAGACTCATCGCATTATGTGCATAATCAATCATCAGGCTAAAGGAATCGGAAACCGGTATCATCTCTATACGGCCTTTCACCTTCACTTCTTTTAACGAAGCCTGTATCTGCCCTGCGTCCGCCTTAAAATAACTGCACACGGCTATGGCTATCAGTGAATTGTATACACTGAATTTGCCTGGTATATTTATATTAACATTAAAATTCTGTTTTCCTGAAACGCTATAACTAATTCCAAGATGTCTAGCTTCTGATATTAAGGATAGTTCTGTTGCTCGATAATCAGCTTCTTCACCAAAGCCGATTGTTTCTAATTTGCACGTACAACCTTTTATAACTTGTTCTACATGCACATCATCAAAATTGACAATTCCATTTTTACATTGTTGAAATAACAAACTTTTAAAATGCATATACTCTTCAAAACTTCCATGTTCACCAGGACCAATGTGATCTAATGCGATATTGGTAAAAATTCCGATATCGAATAAAATCCCTGCTGTTCGATGTAACATCAGCCCCTGTGATGATACTTCCATAACTACTATCTGACTGCCCATTTTTACCATTTCATGTAAATATTCTTGTAATATATACGATTCAGGAGTTGTATTTCCTGCCGGTAAAACCTTATCACCGATAATGATCTCTATTGTTCCAACCAGTCCCACTCGATAGCCAATGCTTTCCAGAATGGATTTTATCATGTAAGTGGTAGTCGTCTTGCCTTTTGTTCCAGTAACACCTATTACTTTCAATTTTTCTGCCGGATGACCAAAATAAGCTGCCGATACATATGCCATTGCATACCTAGTATCTTTCACTTTTATGACTGTNATATGATTCGGCACTCGTACATCCTTTTGTACCAATACCGCAACAGCCCCTTTTTGAACCGCTTCCTCCAGAAAATCATGACCATCNTATGATGTGCCTTTAATGCAAATAAATAAGGCGTTTTCCGTAACTTTACTTGAATCATAAACAATACTTTCGATGTGTATATTCTTGCTTCCCTTTAAACATTCGTAACTTAAACGTATTAACAGGTCTGTTAGCTTTTTCATATACATACCTATTTGTACTGTCCCATGACAGCATTGCTCATTTCTTTATAGTGAGAGCATATATTGAGCAACCTTTCCCATTTATTTCTCTCACTTTTTATCTTTTTTCAATAAGCAAGTTAATTGTAACATAAAACGAAGCCTTTTTCAACTTATAGAACGGATTTAATTCTTCTTATAATTATATGCAAAAAGAGGTATTACATAGAATACTTTTGTAATACCTCTTTTTATTATTTTATTTTTTGATGAAATGCTTGTAAAGACTTCACTCCTGTATCTGTTTTCTTTAGAACTTCACGTATTCCCTCAGCCGATGCTTTTGCCGCAGCCATCGTGGTCATAGATGGGATTTTCCCCTTAATCGCCGCTTTACGAATATAGCTATCGTCCTCACTGCTGGAATATCCGATTGGAGTGTTCACAATCAAATCGACTTCGCCATTTGTGATGGCATCTAAAACATTTGGTCTGCCATCCTTTAATTTATTCGTTTTTTTAGCTGGAATGCCTGCTTCTTCAATTAAGGTATGGGTTCTTCCCGTCGCCAAAATTTTAAAACCGCACTCGTCAAAAATCTTTGCTAATTCCACAACATTTTCTTTATCACGATTATTTACACTGATCAATACCGTTCCCGATAATGGCAGCTTTGCCTGTGCTGCTTCTTGAGCCTTATAAAATGCTTCACCATAAGATTTTGAAAGTCCCAACACTTCACCTGTCGAACGCATTTCCGGCCCTAAAAGCGGATCCACCTCCGGAAAAGTGTTAAATGGGAATACTGCCTCTTTTACTCCGTAATGGGTGATTTCTTTTTCTTTTAATGAAGTCACTGGTGACGGTCTTCCGGTTATACCAGAAGTGATTACTTCTGTTGCCAAACTCACCATTTGAATATTACATACTTTGGATACCAATGGTACTGTTCTTGAAGCTCGTGGGTTGGCTTCTAGTACATACACCACTCCATCTTCAATCGCATACTGCATATTCATTAATCCACATACCTGCATCTCTTCTGCGATCATCTTTGTATATTTTTTGATGGTCGCCAAATTTTCTTCTGAAATATGTAGCGATGGCAAGATACAAGCGGAATCCCCAGAATGTACGCCCGCTAATTCAATGTGTTCCATTACTGCTGGAACAAAAGCATGGGTACCATCACTTATCGCATCAGCTTCACATTCCATTGCGTTATGCAAAAACCGGTCTATTAGAATTGGTCTGTCCGGAGTAACCCCAACTGCCGCTCTCATATATTCCGTTAAAGTATCTTCATTATATACTACTTCCATTCCTCGGCCGCCTAATACATATGATGGTCTTACCATCACTGGATAGCCGATTTTCGTGGCAATCGCAAGTGCTTCTTCGACATTTACTGCCATTCCCGCTTCTGGCATAGGAATCTTCAATTTATCCATGATTTCTCTAAAACGGTCTCGGTCTTCTGCAAGGTCAATTACTTCCGGCGGTGTACCTAATATTTTAACACCAAATTTTTCAAGGTCGGCTGCTAAATTCAACGGTGTTTGTCCGCCGAACTGAGCGATTACTCCCAACGGCTGCTCTTTTTCATAGATGCTTAATACATCTTCTAAAGTGAGTGGTTCAAAGTATAACTTATCAGATGTGTCATAATCTGTCGATACCGTTTCCGGATTACAGTTCACCATGATGGTTTCAAAACCCAGCTCCTTTAAAGACTTCGCCGCATGTACACAACAATAATCAAATTCAATTCCCTGTCCAATTCTATTTGGACCACCGCCCAAAATCATAATTTTAGGTTTATCGGTATTGATTGGATTGCTATCTTCGCCGTTATAAGTGGAATAATAATAAGCCTTATCCGCCGTTCCACTAACATGAACTTGCTGCCAGTTTTCTGACATTCCTAACGAAATTCTTTGCTTACGAATGCTCTCTTCGCTGACTTCTAAAAGTTCACTGATATATTTATCTGAAAAACCATTTTTCTTCGCTTGTATTAACTGTTGATCCGCAAGCACAGTTCCTTTTTTCGCTAATAGAGCTTCCTCTTCTTCGACTAATTCTTTCATTTGTTCAATAAAATAATGTTTGATTTTTGTGATATCAAATAATTCATCCACTGTTGCGCCTTTTCTTAACGCTTCATACATGATAAATTGTCTTTCACTGGTTGGTGTCCTTAACATTTTAAGCAATTCTTTTTGAGTTTTATTATGAAAATCTTTTGCAAAACCAAGTCCGGCACGCCCTATTTCAAGACTTCTAATCGCTTTTTGGAACGCTTCTTTATAAGTCTTGCCAATGCTCATAACTTCTCCAACCGCTCTCATCTGTGTGCCCAACTTATCCTCTGCACCTTTGAATTTTTCAAATGCCCATCTCGCAAACTTAATTACAATGTATTCACCATCTGGCACATATTTATCCAATGTTCCATATTTTCCACATGGAATATCTGATAGATTTAATCCAGTCGCTAACATCGCCGATACTAAGGCGATTGGAAATCCTGTTGCCTTTGAAGCCAATGCTGAAGAACGAGAGGTTCTAGGATTGATTTCAATCACGACATCTCTATCTGTTACTGGATCATGTGCCCACTGCACATTGGTTCCGCCGATCACTTCAATTTCTTCTACTATGCGATACGATTTTTCCTGTAAACGTTTTTGTACTTCGTCTGAAATCGTAAGCATTGGTGCGGAACAGAAAGAATCGCCAGTATGCACTCCTAGGGGATCAATATTTTCAATGAAACAAACCGTGATCATTTTATTTGTAGAATCTCTCACCACTTCAAGCTCTAATTCTTCCCAGCCCAAAATAGATTCTTCAACCAGAACTTGTCCCACTAAGCTCGCTTGAAGTCCTCTTTCAACAACGGTTTTTAACTCTTCTATATTATAGACAAGACCGCCGCCAACACCACCCATGGTATAGGCTGGACGAAGCACCACCGGATATCCCAAATCATCAGCGATTTTAACCGCTTCATCCACTGAATAAGCCACCTCACTTCTAGCCATTTCAATACCGAGTTTATCCATTGCATTTTTAAATTCAATACGATCTTCACCACGTTTAATCGCATCTAATTGTACACCGATTATTTCTACATTATATTTTTTCAAAATCCCCGCTTCATCTAATTCTGAGCAAAGATTAAGACCTGATTGCCCACCAAGATTTGGTAAAAGTGCATCTGGTCTTTCTTTTTCAATAATTTGTTGGAGTCTCTCCACGTTGAGAGGTTCAATATAGGTAACATCTGCTGTTTCTGGATCCGTCATAATTGTTGCCGGATTAGAGTTCACTAATACTATTTCATAACCCAAATTTCGAAGTGCTTTACAAGCCTGTGTTCCTGAATAATCAAATTCACATGCTTGACCTATAATAATAGGGCCGGAACCAATAATTAGAACTTTTTGCTTTTTCTCTGTAATCTTCATTTTGTAACCTCCGCGTATTTTTGGTTGTTTTGTAAAATGCTTTCGAAACATTATAGCGGTTTTTTTTATAAAAAGCAATATCAAAATTCAGAAATATCAAATTTCCTAAAAAGGTGAAATATAAAATATGAAAATCTCGAAAAGAATATGTCTGGTACACAAAAAAGTGCCTACTTAAATAAATTAAGTAAGCCCCTTTTTTTACAATAAGAAAGAAATCAATACAATCACCCCAAGTGCAATTCGGTACCAACCAAACACTTTAAAGTCATGTTTTCGAATGTATCCCATCAAGAACTTAATCGCAAATACGGAAATGATAAAAGCTACGGTCATTCCAATAACTAACAATCCCAATTCCCCTGACTGAAAATCTAAACCAAACTTCACAATCTTTAATAGACTCGCTCCAAACATAATTGGAATCGCTAAAAAGAATGTAAATTCAGAAACCACCACTCGCGAAACACCAATGAGTAAAGCGCCCACGATTGTCGCTCCGGATCTTGAGGTACCGGGTATGAGTGCTAATAATTGGAATACGCCAATAATAACCGCTGTTCTGTAATCAAGCTGTGATAATTTTGTTATTTTCGGCCTCTTGCCTTTCATATAGTTTTCAATCACAATAAATAAGATACCATATAAAACTAATGTTATCGCCACTGGCAATTTACCATAAAATATTTCATCTAGCTTATCATCAAATAAGATCCCAATTACTCCTGCCGGAATACAAGCAATTAATATTTTGCTCCATAATACCATCGTTTTTTTACTCACCATGATTTGCAGCGATTCTTCCTTTTTAATTTTAAAAGGAAAAATTTTCTTCCAATACAGTACGACGACCGCCATAATCGCTCCTAGTTGGATGACCACCCGAAACATTTCCATAAATTCCGGTCTCATTGTCTTTTCAACATTTAACCATGATTCAAATAAAATCATATGTCCGGTACTGCTAATTGGCAACCACTCTGTAACCCCCTCAACAATTCCAAGTATAATCACTTTCACCAATTCTAAAAATCCCATATATCTCTACCACTCCCATCTTTTTTTATTTAAACCCCAAACTCTTAAAATCTCTTTTTATTATAGCTCATTCTAAATAATAAAAAAAGATGAATTATGCAAATTCAGAATTTATTAAGAAAATCAAAATATAAGTTGACATGTTTCTGATTATTAGCTAATATAGCTTTATATGCAATATAGAAACTATAAAAACAATTTTCAAGAAAGGAGGCAGCTATTATGATGTACACGATTACAATTCAAAGCATACAAGGAAATACTATACATATGGCAAATGCCTCATCAATGGCAAATACAAATCTTTAAATGTAAATTCATTACATATATTTTGTATTTTTTGTTGTGGTTCATTATGTCGAACTACAACTTTTTTTATGCTCAAAATTTGATGAGAACAAAACGCTTGGCTACTTAGTATCCGCAAAAGCCTAACAGGCAGATTGGAGATTTATTTTTTTATGAAACGAATTAGAACTTATGTATTTAAATACTGGCACTGCTATCTGATTGCTCTGATTGCAATGGTTATCAGTATTATTTTGGATTTATCAGCGCCCTTAATTATTCAGCGATTGATTGATGATGTTATTCTGGGAGGACAGATGACTCTTTTGACCCCATTTTTATTGATGCTCCTTTTTATTGGCATTAGCCGCGGCTTTTTTGCCTATACAAAAGAATTTCTCTTTGACTATTCCAGTATAAAATCGGAAGCAATCTACGAAGAGGACTATTCGTCCATATTCAGAGCTTATCCATGAAGTTTTTCAACACGAATAATACCGGAAAGCTGATGGCCCGTATTAAAGATGATGTCGATAAAATATGGGGAGCGATTGGATTTATCGGAATGTTGTTGGTAGAATCAGTGATTCACTGTTCCATCGCTTTTTTCTTTATGTTTCGTCTTAATCCTTATTTAGCAGTTGTCATATTGGCACTCATGCCGATTGTTGCCTATAATGCAATTCGCATGGAAAAGAAACTAGGCGTGATATATGACCATATGAGTGAAGAAAATGCCAAGCTAACCACGGTAGTACAGGAGAATTTGGCTGGTGTTCGTACCGTCAAAGCATTTGCACGCGAAAAGCATGAAATGAAAAAATTCCTAACCCATAATGAAAATTATTATAATCTAAATATGAAACAAGCACATACCGTCTCAAGGTATCGTCCAAACATTCAATTTATCACCAGCTTTCTAAATATACTGGTCGTGTTTGTCGGCGGATTGCTGGTTATTTCTGATAACATGTCTCCGGGACAATTAGGTGCTTTTGTTGAGTATGCAAATAATGTCATTTGGCCGATGGAGCTTTTAGGTTGGTTGGTGAGCGATTTGGCTTCCGCTGTTGCCTCTAATAAAAAAATTGAAAAACTTTTTAAGGAAAATCCGGAAATCAAAAATGCCCTAAATACGATAACCAAAAAATCAGTAGAGGGACATTTGGAATTTAAAAATGTTTCCTTTTCCATTGATAAAACAACCATCTTAAAAGATATCAGCTTTCGTCTTGCACCGGGCGAGACTCTCGGAATTATGGGCAGTACCGGTGCTGGGAAAACTTCGATTGTAAATTTGATTGAACGTTTTTATGATGTTAGTGCTGGTGAAATCTTATTAGATGATGAAAACATTAAAAACTATGATTTAAAACAACTTCGTCAAAGCTCTGCTATCGTAATGCAGGATACAATTCTCTTCTCTGATACCGTGGAAGAAAATTTGAAAATTGGCAGCAAAGAAAATTTGGACACTCGCAGCATGAAACAAGCCGCTGGTTTTGCCAGTGCGGATAGCTTTATCGAAAAACTATCAGAACAATATAATACTGTAATCGGAGAACGCGGTGTCGGTTTATCCGGCGGTCAAAAACAACGTATTAGTATCGCTCGTGCCTTTGCGAAAGATGCTCCAATACTAATAATGGATGATTCCACTTCCGCTCTTGATATGGAAACAGAGCATGATATACAGTCCGCTCTTAGTCATGTTAAGCATAAAACCAAAATCATCATCGCTCATCGAATTTCGGCGGTGAAAAATGCTACTGAAATCATTGTTTTAGATAACGGAACAATCGCAGAACGAGGAACACATAAAGAATTATTAGCTCAAAACGGACTATATCGTAAAACTTACGAAACACAATATGGTTCACCAGCTATACCAACACCAATGGAGGTGATTGAAAATGTCCATTAATTCATTCAGACAAGACGAAGAAGTGGAACAAGTACTAAATAGTAAAACCTTAATTCGTCTTTATAAATATTTATTTCGTTATAAAAAACAAATTGCGGTACTGCTATTGGTCATGGGAGTTACGACGGGTATCGCTCTGATTAACCCCTTACTTCTTCAGCATGCCATTAATGTAAATATAACCACCAAAGATGTGCCAGGTTTAATTCAAACCGGCTTGATTGGTCTTATTTTGAATATTATTTTGCTCATTTGTATCCGATTCCGAATGAACAAAATGGCGACCGTTTCCAATCAAGTATTGCTCACTATTCGCCAAGAGCTATACACACATATTCAAAAACTAGATTTCGGCTTTTTTGACAGCCGTCCGACCGGTAAAATATTAGCCCGCGTAATTGGCGATGTAAATTCATTAAAAGATGTGTTAGAAAGCAGCGTTACAACTTTAATACCGGACGCAATAACAGTCGTTGCTGTGGCTATTATTATGCTCATGCTAGATTATCGCTTAGCGCTCGCTGCCCTTTTATCTTTACCTATTCTAATTATGGGTGCGGTTATCATTCAAGGACGTGCCCATAAGCACTGGCAGATTTTCAGACAAAAAAGTTCTAATTTATCCGCCTTTATTCATGAAACACTAGCCGGAATAAGCATTATTCAAAGCTTTTCTGCTGAGGATAGTATGATAGCTGATTTTGATTATCTTTTAAAAGAATATGACAATTCTTTTATTCATGCAGTAAAATATGCGGATGCTTTTGGCCCTTGTATTGATATCTCATGGGGAATGGGCAATTTCTTTCTTTATTTGACAGCGATTAAAATAATTGGCCCTGCAAATATTGAAATTGGTACGATTATTGCATTTGTCACTTATCTTTCAATGTTTTATGGACCAATTCGAAATTTAAGCAACTTTTACAATCGCTTGACCACGAATATTTCAGGAGCGGAACGTATTTTTGATATTTTAGACCATGAACCGGATATTAGCAAAGATGAAGACAATGAAATGCCGCCGATTAAAGGTGAAATTGAATTTTCCAATGTATCTTTTTCTTATGATGGCGATGTAAAAGTATTAGAAAATGTGAATTTTCAAGTTGAATCTGGACAGACGATTGCTCTTGTCGGACCAACTGGCGCAGGAAAATCGACAATCGTAAATTTAATCAGTCGTTTTTATGATATTCAGCAAGGAATTATTTCCATTGATGGCATAAATATTAATACTGTATCAGTGGAAAGCCTAAGAAGTCAGATGGGAATTATGACTCAAGACAACTTTTTATTCTCCGGAACAATTCGTGATAATATTAAATACGGAAAATTAGATGCGACTGAAGAAGAAATTATTCGCGCGGCAAAAGCAGTTCATGCTCATGATTTTATCTGCAAACTTGAGGATGGCTATGATACCGTTCTCAGTGAACGTGGAGCCAGACTTTCTGCTGGTGAAAAACAATTATTAGCCTTTGCCCGAACGATGGTTTCAAATCCCAAAATTCTAATACTGGACGAAGCAACTTCTAGTATTGATACCGAAACCGAATTATTGGTGCAAAATGGAATCGCTTCTCTTCTCGCTCATCGAACCTCTTTTGTCATCGCTCACCGGCTATCAACGATACAAAAAGCTGATTGTATCTTTGTTGTCGATGATAAGAACATTTTAGAAGCAGGCAGTCATGAAGAATTGTTAAAGAAAAAAGGAATTTATTATAAATTACAGCAAGCACAGTTTTTAGATGAATAATCCCAAAAGGCAAGCTGCACATATGGCAGCCTGCCTTTTTTAATCATTGTATCATTACATCAATTCTGCAATTCTGGAGACCGCAACATATATGCCCGAAATCTTATACCATGTAGCATAATTTACAACACCAGTTTGAGGCAAATCAAATATTTGTTGAAATACTCTTACAGCATTTTGTGTTTGGGGGCCAAATATTCCATCTGTCGCTATTTTCGGCAACAATGGATAGTTATCGGATATTCGGTTTAACTGTTCTTGAATGGTTCGTACATAGTCCCCAGTAGAACCCACACTCAATTCTGTTCTTGGCCACGAAATCGGCACTCCAGATACTTCTTCTGCTGTGTTGATAAACATATTGTCGCCGTAAAAAGAACGCAAAATCTCAATCGCATTGTATCCTTGATCCCCTAAATTCTTAGAACCCCACTGTGTCATCCAATTTGGACAGCTCACCCTTTCGCCATCACAATATTGCGTGAGAATCGGCTGCGAAACGCCCGGACGAGAAAGATAATTCACAAATATATTATCCACCTGTGCTGATATCGTATCAAATACATTTCTTCCATTTATCCACTTGTGGTCAAAGGCTGTTGATGATGTTATCGTGAAATTAAACCCTTTATTCCGATACCACTCTGTATATACACGATTTAAGGTGAATGACATAATCGCTAAAATATTCGCCTGAATGGTCGATTCCGGCCATGTCGCATAAATTTCACTAGAGGCTACATTTTTTATATAATCAGCATATCTGATATAATGATTCGGAGCCGTGGTATCACGTGGTGAACCATCATGAACCACAATAAATTCCGGAATTACAACTCTGCTAAGTACAATTTCACCTGTTTGGGCGACTGGTTTTATTTCTGCTTCCGCTATCTTTGGCGGATATTCTCCGAACAACGTATGTGGCCCGATTACAATCGTATCCGGTGTTAAATCCGCCGCCATCGGACGCATCCTAATCTCTTGCAGCGCGGTTACTTCCGCTAACACTTCGGTTCCCGATACGACAATATCTTCATATCCCGGTGCNGTCACTCTAATAGAATATTCCGCATATGGCTGTATTTCAGANGGTCTCAAACTATAGTCTATTGGTGGTGCTGACAAATCAATAATTTCAGACTGGCCGGATGAATTGGTCATAAATTCTTCGATTACATTATCCGGTTCGCCAGTATATGAAATATAACATCTTGCATCTTCTACTGGAACTGCTCTGCCCTCCGACAACACTGTAATTTTAAGCTTACCTAAATCGACATGATCATCTTGGGTCGCTCTTAATGGTTTATAATGCATATTTACCTCCTCAGGCATAAATATTTAACAATATCTTTAAATACATAACTTTGTTAAATTATTATATGCGAAATCATCCTATCGGTGAGAAAAGAAAAAACTTTCCAAACCCACCCAAGGATTTGAAAAGTCTTTTCCCATTAAAATAACTTTATAATATCATTAAACATTACATATATCATCAACGCCATTAACAATATTAAACCTGCAAAATGAACGATACCCTCTTTATTGGCATCAATCGGTTTTCTCCGAATCGCCTCGATAATCAAAAATATCAAACGCCCACCATCTATGGCTGGAAATGGTATCAAATTCATAACACCAAGATTAGCACTGATTAAAATGGCTAAATTCAACATATTTACAATTATATAATAAATACCATCTGATTTTGCCTTATCATAAGTGTCTCCTACCATATTGACTATCCCCACCGGACCGGATAAATCATCCACCCCAAATTGGCCAGTGATTAACATTCGCAAACTTTGAACTGTGCTTTCCACCACAAATCGTACTTCCGAAAAACTATATCTTAAAACCTCAAGCGGATTCGCTTTTTCACGCATTCCATAGGAAAACCCCAGACTTTTTATTTCAGTTATCTTTGGCGTCACTGTCGCCGTCAATTCCTTTCTCCCACGCATATAAGTGATTTCCATAGTATTATCCGCTAATGAAACAGCCTGTGAAATATAATCGCTTAACCCCTCGGCAGTATCAATATTTGTACCGTTTATCATCGTAATAACGTCACCAGCAATAAATCCAGCCGCCTCTGCGGCACCACCCTCAATAATATCTAAAATCTCTCCTGGTTGACTCGATGAACCGGAATGTCTAATCCCCAATAACAGTTCATTCGTAATTTCAGTATCAAAACGAAGAGGAAACGTCTGGTTGTTTCGTTGTATCACCAAAGTATTTTCACCAACTTGCAGCTTATTAATCAGTAACATCAAGTCAACATCTCGGCTTAATACAACCTTATTGCCGTTTAACTCCTTGATGATATCGCCCTCTTGCAAACCGGACAGCATCGCATTTGAATTGTCTTCAACAAAAGTAACGACCGGTTTATCATAACCAACCATTCCAATTATAACTACTGCCAATATATATGCCAGTATAAAATTAAAAATGGGTCCAGCTAATATAACAGAAATTCTGGCACTCACCGATTTACTGCGAAACGAATTCTGTTCAGTATTATCCTCGTCTTCTCCGACCATCATACAAGAGCCGCCAAAAGGTATCAGTTTTAACGAATATCTTGTTTCTCCTTTTACCGTACTGAGTACTCGCGGCCCCATTCCGATTGAAAATTCAGTCACACCAATACCACTTTTCTTCGCTAATAAGAAATGTCCTAATTCATGTACCGTTACAACTAAACTAAATATAAGTAAGGCTAATATAATGCTCAAATTACCACCTGCTTTCTATCTTCTCATATACTGCCTGCTCTGTTTCCAAAATTTCATCCACCGTTGGATTCAAAATTATTTTATGTGTTTCCATAGCATATGCAATTATTTCATAAATATCTAAAAACTTCACTTGTCGGGATAAAAACTTTGCAACAGCCAATTCATTGGCAGCATTAAAAACTGTCGTCATGCTTCCGCCCTGTTTTCCCGCTTTATAAGCATAAGACAAACCAAGAAAAGTATCGGTATCAGGCTCTTCAAACGTAATTTGTTTTAAATTGGCAAAATTCAAACGCTCCCCCGCTAAAGGTTTTCTTTCCGGAAAATATAACGCATATTGAATCGGCAGCTTCATATCCGGTGTCCCCAGTTGTGCCATAATCGAACCGTCAATAAATTCTATCATCGAATGTATCACACTTTGCGGCTGAACCACTACCTGAACCTGTTCATATTCCACATTAAAAAGCCATTTCGCTTCAATAACTTCCAATCCTTTGTTCACCAAGGTGGCAGAATCTATGGTGATTTTTTTCCCCATACTCCAATTTGGATGCTTTAAAGCATCTTCCACTGCTACATGAGCGAGTTCCTTGCGAGATTTCCCCCGAAACGGACCGCCAGAAGCGGTGATAATCAGCTTTTCTATCAATCTGTTATTTTCCCCGTTCAATGCCTGGAAAATCGCACTATGCTCACTATCCACCGGCAGAATATTCACATTCTTTTCTTTGGCTAAAGGCATAATGATATGTCCTGCTGTTACCAATGTTTCCTTATTCGCTAACGCAATATGCTTTCCTGCTGTAATAGCTTCAATCGTCGGTCTAATTCCAATCATACCGACAAGAGCTGTCACCACGATTTCCACTTTAGCAAGAGTTGCCGCTTCAATTATTCCGTCCATTCCAGAGCCAACCTTTATCGGCAAATCTTTTATTCTATTTTTCAGCTCATTCGCTTTTTCCTCTGCATATACCGCCACAAATTCAGGCTTAAATTCGCGAATTTGTTGTTCTAATAAATCTATATTACTGCCAGCACAAAGTGCCATAACCTGTATATCCTTTTGTTCTCTCGCCACTTCTAAAGTCTGTCTGCCAATAGAACCAGTAGAGCCTAATATTGATATCCGTTTCATTCACTGCTATCCTTTCTACAAAAGTGTCCTCGCCAGAAAATAAATAACCGGTGCCGTGAATATCACACTATCAAAACGATCCAAAATGCCGCCATGACCGGGAATTAAATTTCCATAATCTTTGATATCATGATTTCTCTTTATCGCTGAAGCTGCCAAATCACCCACCTGTGATATCACCGCTCCAACAGCACAAATAATCGCATATATGATAATTGTATTTTTTCCAGACTCCAAGTAATTATTTACCACCACCGCATATATCGCACCCAGCAGAGCCGCACCTGCTATTCCCCCAATCGCACCCTCGATTGATTTCTTAGGGCTTAACAATGGGGCTAATTTATGTTTTCCAAATAACATTCCAACACAATAAGCACAAGTATCACACCCCCATGAACAAATCAGAATCAGCCATACTAAATAAACACCATCGGCTATCATGCGGGTCTGATACACATAAAAAAGCATAATCGGAACATAAAACAAACCAAAAAAGGTAGAAAACACTTGTTTTGCTTTGTATTTGGGAAAAGTGAAGACGTATACCGCTAACAACAGAATTAACCATAGTATGATCAGTTCTATAGTGTATGTCTCCTGATTAAAAAATAGGATCGCAAAATACATTGTCGCACATAAATAACCTACACCAGATAAAATTCCCATTTTTTCATTTTGCACCTTTACCGCTTTATAAAATTCATACAAACCGATTAATGATATTAGAAAAATTGTAAAAAACAGTAGATTTCCACCGTATATCAGTGTCAATAATGCAATTATAATTAATAAAATGCTGCTTAAAACCCTTTTTTTAAACATATTATAACTCCTCCTCAATTCCTCCGTATCTTCTTTCCCTGTTATTATATTGCTCAATAGCCTGTATTAATTCTTGCTTATCAAAATCTGGCCAATGTATATCAGTAAAATAAAACTCCGTATATGCTAATTGCCATAAAAGAAAGTTTGAAAGCCGCATTTCGCCGCTTGTTCGAATCAAAAGATCCGGTTCTGGAATGCCTTTAGTGTCCAAATAGGAGGCTAATATCTCTTCGGACATATTCTGCTTTTCAATAATACCAGTATCCCTATCATAGATAAATTGATTCACCGCTCGCATAATTTCATCTCGACTGCCATAATTCAAAGCGATTTGAAATTTTAAACCTGTATTTTCTTTGGTCTTGTCTTCCAAAACTTGAATGCTTTCTTGTAAATCTTTTGCAAGTCCGGTCTTGTCTCCAATAATCTGAATCTTCATATTATTCTTTTTGGCAATTTTTAAAGACTTTTTCATATATGCTCTTAACAAGCTCATCAATGCCTCTATTTCATCTTTTGAACGCCTCCAGTTCTCTGTGGAAAAGGCATATACTGTTAAATACTGAACGCCCATCTTATACGCTTCTTCACATATAATCTCCACGTTCTTACTCCCTTTTGAATGTCCATAGTTTCTGGGCATTCCTTTACTTTTTGCCCATCTTCCATTTCCATCTAAGATAATGGCAATATGATTTGGAATCTTCATCGTATACTCCTCACTATACAAAAAGGGAACATCAAAAGACAGGATTAGCCTTTTCTATGTCCCTCTTGTTATTATACTTTTAAAATCTCATTTGATTTTTCGTCCACTGTACTATCAATCTCTTTGATATACTTATCGGTTAATTTTTGCATTTGGTCTTCTAATTCTTTAATCTGATCCTCGGAAACATCACTGCCTTTTCCTAATTTTTTAAACGCTTCATTGCCATCTCTACGAATATTTCTGATTGCAACTTTCGCATTTTCGCCTTTTTTCTTAATATCTTTCACTAATTCTTTTCTTCTCTCTTCTGTCAGTTCTGGAAATACTAAACGCACTATTTTTCCATCATTATTAGGATTGATGCCTAAATCAGATATCATAATCGCTTTTTCAATCACTGGAACCATTGTCGCTTCCCATGGCTGTATCTGTATCATGCGTGGCTCTGGAACAGTGATATTCGCCACCTGCTGTAAATCCGTAGGCGTACCATAATAATCAACTTTTATTCTATCCAATACACGTGGATTCGCTCTCCCCGCACGAATGCTTCCCAAATCCAATAATAAACTATCATATGATTTCTTCATCTTTTCATCATACATTTTAATCTTTTCATCCATTTTTCATAATCCTCCTAAACATCTTTTTTATCTTATTTATATTTTATACCAATACCTTTGTACCAGTAAAGTTTCCTTTTACAGTATTTACAATCGTTTGCTCACCCTCTAAACCAAATACCAGCATCGGCATATTATTTTCCATACACATAATTGATGCGGTTAAATCCATAACAGCAAGTTTTTGTGCCACTACTTCAGTAATCGAAAGCTCATCATATTTTTTAGCATCTGGATTCGTCTTTGGATCACTGTCATATACCCCATCCACCGCTTTGGCAAGTAAAATAACCTCCGCTTCGATTTCAATCGCCCGAAGCACCGTCGCCGTATCCGTTGAAAAATATGGATGGCCTGTCCCACCTGCAAAAAAAGTGACTACGTTCTTTTGCAATGCACTCACTGCCTCATCCTTTGAAAACATTTCCGCAAAAGTACCGCACGAAAATGCTGTGAATACTTTCGTATCCATACCCTCCGAGCGGAAAATTTCAGAAACATAAATGCAATTCATGACAGTTGCCAGCATACCTATTTGATCCGCTTTTGCTCTATCTATATTCTCGCTGGTACGTCCTCGCCAAAAGTTTCCTCCGCCAATTACAATACCTACTTGTATCCCCTCTTCTATCAACTGCTTAACCTGCTTGGCAACACCGACAACCGTATTTTCATCGAATCCAGTCTTGTTGTCTCCCGCAAGAGCCTCACCGCTTAATTTAAGTAATACTCTCTTCATCTATGGTCCCTCTCATTATTCTATTTTTTATCTCCGTCTATTATAGCATACTTATGATAAATTGTAATCTACTTTCCTAATAATTTAATAGAATTTAATAGAATTTTTATTCCCTAAATATTTACATAAGCGGGTGTCAATAGATAACGTTCGGTATACAACATATTCACTTTGTTCACCCGATATTCAATGATATTCATCCTATTGTTCCCACATCTTGGACAAATCAAAGTCTTCTCATCGCTGGCATCAAGCTGTATATTCTTCCCATGAAAAGCCTGTATCAATCCGTTTTTTTGCTCCTCTAATTCCGGAATTTTAAAGGTGCAAAAACGATCAACTAATGTTCGCAAATCCCCTCTTTCCAAATATAACTTCATTAACCGACAAATTATTTGCTCCATTAAAAAGGTCTCCACAATTTCCAAACGAACACTACCATACTTGCAATGCAAACATTTATTACATAAAATATTTTCTTTTTTCCCATCTAACATACGGATAAGCTCTGTATGTGATACCTGTTCGCCGCGGTGAAATTCACCCGCAAAATAATATGTTAGTTTTAGCATTTCTTTTAAAAGTTTATTTATCCATAATTCGCTCCCTTTTGGCAAATTATAATCTTCACCAGAAAAATACACACCGTTAAGCCCGCCCCATTCACCGTATGCTCTCAAATGATGTACTACCTCTTCATTCGTTTTAAAATCTTGAATATCTTTTCTCATCCATTGCTCCCATTTACTTCCCAGGTTATAGAATAATCGCTCTAACCCCTCTAATAATAAGATATAATCTTCCATTCCTTTGTCCCTTATCTGCATCGCTTATCTCCTTTATGACTGCATTGAACGCTTTCTTTTTCTATCTAGCATATTCTTGAAATTGCTCAAAAAGAACTGATTACAATGGACCAATACTCTTATTTAAAATGATTTTTTATACCGATATTTACCTATGGCTTTTCTTGTCGATTTTTGTTAGAATGAAGAAAAATATATTTTTGGAGGTGGATATGAAATTCAAGAAAAAATTATGGTTCCTTTTATTCACTGTTACTCTAAATGTAACACTACAGCTTCTATCCCGATTAATGTCTGGATTTGCTGATTTCTATGTGAAATATATCTATCCTTTTTTTGTCAATACATTGGGGCGTTTCTCAGGGTTGTTCCCCTTTTCACTAGCTGAGTTTTTATTGTTCTTGGGAATATTTTTATGCTTATTTTTCTTGATCCGTTTTTTTTATCTCCTCATCAGAAAAAAACAATCATTTTTACAAACCTTTCTCTTGGGAGCCCTTTCTCTTATAATTGTGAGCAGCAGCCTTTTGCTTATGTATACGCTTACTTGCGGCATCAACTACCATCGTGAAAGCTTTGCCCAAATAAATGACCTTACTATTCCAGAGTATACAATAGATGATTTAATGGAGTTATGCAATATACTGACCGAACAGGTGAATACCGCCAGTCAGCAGATTGCTCGCAGCGAAAATGGCACCGCTATAATTGGCGGCGATATAAATAAAAGAGCGGTTCTTGCCCTCAAATCCTTAGAACCCTCTTATGCGGAATTGAGTGGATATTATCCACGGCCAAAACCGATAATTTCAAACCTGCTTTCTCATCTCCAAATAAGCGGAATCTATTCTCCCTTTACTGTTGAAGCAAATTATAATAATCACATGCTGCCTTATAATATTCCTTTTACCATCTGCCATGAGTTGGCTCATTTAAAAGGATTTATGCTAGAAGAAGAAGCAAACTTTATTTCATATCTTGCCTGTATATCTTCAAATGATATTGATTTTGAGTACAGCGGTTCACTTCTCGCATGGCTTTATGCAACCAATGCTTTGTATGAGCTTTCCCCTGCTAAATACAATACCATTTATGCCGAATTAGATGAGGGGGCAAAAATGGACTTAAGCGAAAATAGTCGTTTTTGGCAGGAATATGATACTGTTGTGGCGGAAGTCTCAACGAAGGTAAATGATAGTTATTTGAAAGTAAATTCACAAGCAGATGGGATTAAGAGTTATAACCGAATGGTGGATTTATTAGTAGCTTATTATTTAAAATAAGAAAAAATGAATATTATTGCTTATTACAGCATTTTAAATCATCTAATAATTTTGCACAGGACTGATATCTGTTTTGCGGATTTGGTTCTGTGCATTTATATATTATATTTTTCATTTTTCTTGAGCAGTTGAATGATTTTGTTCTAAAGACAGATTTCTTCGCCCTTAAGTTTTGAGGATTTTCCCCTGTTATGAGATGATATAATGTCGTACCTATTCCATAAATATCGGTTCTTTCATCACTTTGCCCATTATCACCAAACTGTTCTGGCGCGGCATAACCAACCGTACCTAAACAAACAGTATCTTCTCTTTTCTCCGCCCGAAATATCTTAGCAGCCCCAAAATCAATTAAGACAATTTCTCCACTCACTCTTAAAATTATATTCGCTGGCTTTAAATCTCGGTATATAATTGGTTCTGCTCTTGTATGCAGATATAAAAATAACTCACAAAGCTGTATCCCCCATAATATAACATCTCGCTCTAATTGTGAGCCAAATCGCTTTATCACTTTATCCAAGGATACACCATTGATAAATTCCATAATTATAAAAGTAATATCCTCTTCTCTCACCACTTCTATCAATCTCGGTATATAAGGGTGATTTAATTCCGCTAAAATGACACTTTCCTTTACACTTTCTCGGCTGAAAATAGTAATATCCTTTATGCTCTCTTTGGGTATTTTTTTAATTATACAGAGTTGATTTCTTTTTTTATGTATCGCCAAATATATATTGCTGGTTCCTCCCTCCGCTACTTTTTTCAAAATGATATAACTTTCTTTTAATATGGATAGTTCCTGCATTTAGATAGACTCCTTATGAATTGAAGCTTTAGATATTTTTTTAGATTTTTTTCCATTTTATCAAATATGATAGATTCTTGCAACTTATTATTTCACGTTTTAGACAAGAAAAACTCTTGGCAAGCAATGGAACTATCCCATTTTTTCACCAAGAGCTTTATTATTTTCGCTTATGTTTTATTATCAATGCCAACACCACCACACTAAAAGCCACTACCAAGGCTATGATAAGTGCTAGAAACGCATTCTCATCACCTGTATTTATGTGTGAAGTATTCTTATTGCCTGTTGTATCTTCTGTATTTGGCAGCGTAGTCGTTGGGTTCTCTGTACTTATGGATTCTGTTTCGGTGTTCCCTATCTCGTCCTCATCTATGTTTGCGTCTATACGATAATCATTGGAAAATCTTATCGCATCCACTTTGTATTCACCATGTTCGATGATGACATTAGTGCTCAGACCGCCATCTACACTATTACCTACATATACGGTAATAATATATACAGTTTCATCTATTTCACTTGCATCCTGTTTGTTTATACCTATTTGTGTTATTTGATATCGATATATTCCCGCTTTCGTATACATTATTGAACTAATCGCTTTGGTTTCATCCCCTCGTAAAGAGAAAGCATATTCATCATCTATACTGCCCGCAGGCATTGGATTTTCTGCTTCCAAACGAACCAAGATATATTCTCCGATAATGTCTTGTTTGTTCGCAGAAGTGATTATTTTTTGTTCGACGGACAATGTAACCTGTGCCTCTGCCGCATAAACAGGCATTGGATTAATGATGAGCAGGCAAAGAAAAAGAAATATATTTCGATATATTCTGCTGCATTTATTATTTCTCATCTCGCTTCCTCCGTTTAATTTTTTTCTTACTATATAAAGATTCAATCAGAATCAGAACTATTAGAATTAAGATAACTGTTAATAATACCGTAACCCAGCCCCACGAAGTCAACTCTCCTGCCCATTCTCTTATCCCTTGTGAATCAACCATTCGCCAAACTCCACCATCTTCTTTTTGTTCCTCTTCAAAACTATCTAAAAATACTTCATCACTCAACTTACCAACTAGAATATCTCTACCATTCGTTCGCTCTGATGCACAGGTACTCAATAATATAATTTTGTCTTCTGCCGTTACATCAATATCTCTCGTATAAGTAGCTATATCTAACAGATACATAATATATGCTCGCTTATCCTCGTCACTGCCTTTTATTCCTGGGTTATAAATATTCCAGTCATATGCGTCCGCTGATAAATATGCAAAAAATTCTATCCCATGATCTTTTTCGGCAAAATATAGATTTCCATATCTCCTGCTTTGAAAAAAATCTTCCTCTTTAAATTTATCCAAATCGCCAAACATCGCACCCTCATCCATGTGATGTCCATATATAATACTGTTAAAATCCGAAAAATCTCGGCTATTCCTGCTCGCTAGATAAATGCTTCCTGCTAAGGAATATTGTCCTGTAATATCAGTATTCACATATTTATTATTATCCTCAGCACTATGAGCAACCGGATAATCAATCCTTGTTCCATACACTGTCAGCCACGCAAATACTTCATCATTTATGTCCATTAACGCTTCAAAAGAAAGAGTATCCTCTGCCGCAATCGGCTTGTATTGTTCATATTGAGTATAAGAAGCTTGCGTATATATCTGTCTTGTATCGGTTACAGAATAAGTGCTGTAGACTAATATCAATAACAAAAGAAGCATTATGATATAGTCTACAACAACACTTATAAAACGTATAATTCTAACGCCTATCGCTTCGGCCGTCGATACACCATCTTTTTTTTGCCTGTCATGTGTTGATTTATTATTCATCATATCCCTAATTTCAATAATTATCTATTTGCTCTGCGTCTTTTCCCTGCTACAAATAGTACAAAGCCTGCTATTGCTACTATAAACAATACGATATATGGAAGATTGTTAATTAAAATACCTGTTATAGATGGTGTGGTATAAGCATTGGTAAATTCCGCTGTATTGTTATACTCACCCGCTAATATTTCTGCCGTTATGTTGTCTGGATTACCATTTCCCACTGCCACCAAATTAGCACCTGATGCTGGTGTGGGTTGAGGAATACCAACACCATTCTCTGTTAAACTTAAGCTTGCTGTATATCCCGTTTCACCATTCTCTGTTAAAGTATAAACTGTACCAGCAGGTAATGCATCAAATACAATATATTCGCCATGTGCCAATTTTATTAATGTTGAGGTTGCTCCATCTGCTTTTATCTTATAATCTCGCACGGAAGTTGCTGGATTAGATATATGATACACCAAACCTGTATACTCTGGTGCTTGAGCATCTACAGTACTAGCCGCTGTCATTGTCATCGGAAAAGTAAATTGCTTAGTTAAATTTCCATAATCTCCTGTAACTGTTTTACTAATTTTTAGACTTGTATTTTTTGTATATCGGTTAATAAATCTAAAATCATTTCCCTCATTCTGATTTGGTGTTGGATCTACCTTATTGCTGTCAGTATCTACTATATCCTCACCATCATTATCTACCATTGGAACTACAGTTACTGCATGTATATAGGTACCTGTACCAGCGGTATCATTTTTTACATAAACACGAACTTTATATTTTGCTGGTGAATAAGTCAATCCCTGTTCTTCTATATCAGTACCAGCTTCTACCACTTCATAAATATATATACCTGCATGTGGAAATTGTAAGTTATCATCTAAAACAGATACTTCCTCAATAATACTACCTGTTGTTGAAACTTCGCCTGTCATACCTGTTGTTGAATATTGCATCCCATCAACATCATCATAAATTGCACCTAATGCTGTCTGTCCATCAACATCTACCAATGTAAAGGTAAATTCATATTCTCTTAATGGCGAAATTACCCCGTTTGCAATTTCAAGCTCTTTGGTGATAGTAACCAAAGCATCTACATCTTGACCTGCCGATTCAGAACCCGTCACCTCACCTAATTCACTCGCATTTACTCCTCTTGTCATTCCGAACATCATTGTCAGTGTCAAAATCCCAACACCTATTCCTTTTAATAATTTTACCATTTTCTTGCTTTTCATTTCTTTATTCCTCCTCGAATATTCTCCTTTAAATATATATCATCAGCACAGGTTTCTCTATTTTCTCCACCTACAAACCCCTTCTTCTGATAACTGTCATTACTTTTCCCAATACATCTTTTTCATTAACAACACCATAGAGACGACTATCAACTGCATTTAATCGCATATCACCTAGTATGAAAAGTTCACCATTACCAATTTGTATTGGGAATGTTACCCCCTCTATATAAGGCATTGTATTATAATAAATATCCTCTTCATACTGCAAATTCCCATTAATCAACAGCCCATTCTCTGTTATATCCACAACATCTCCAGCAACCGCAACTACTCTTCTAACTTGCACTTCCTTTTCAAATTCAACGAGTATTATATCTTTTGAAATATACGTTTTATCCAAACGGTAATAAATTACCACATCTCCATCTTTGACTGCCGGTTTCATACTATTATCTTTCACAAAAGTCAATCCAAACATAAATGTGAATAACAGCACAAATACAACCGCAATGATAACAATCTTAAGCATCACCCTTAATACTTCACCTAGTAAAGTTGGTTGTGAAAATCCCTTTTTTTTAGACTCTTGAGAACTTTCTTTTAACTCTTTTTCGTCAACTGACATTTCTCCTCCCGTAACTATAAAATAAATATCCTATCTTTTTTCTCCTTATTTTAACATAATTTAATACTTTTGTAAATATTATATCAAAAAAGGAATGTTAGATTACTATTTTCTCCTTTAGTATAAATCATATCTTGAGTTTCTATTCGCAAACTTTATTTCACATTGCCTGAAAACTTAAAAATAATTTTTTATGATTATTTAACTACTTTTCCATATATAAATTTGCCGATTTTTTTTTGCTGTGCATTCGGATTCAACTTATAAATTTGGTCTGTAATGGCAGTTTCAGCATCTTCTTTTGTGATTTTTGACGCCGTTTCAAAAACTTCATCACCCCAAAATTCTTCGGTTGTACAAAACATTGTTGATGCCCAGCCGTATTCCTGTCCTTGCAGTGATATTTTTTGTTGTCTTCCGCACATTGTGATAAAAAGGTGCATTTGAAGCTCAACAAGAGCGCTGTCAAACTTTCCTTTTTCTTCTTTTATAACATCACAAAGCTGTTTCAGTCCGTGCATTGGCACTGCACCACCATCACGCAACACATCATAAATACGTTTTGCGAAATGACTCATTTCACCCTCCTGATACATTTCATCAAAAGACTTTCCCTGTCGTCGTGCCGCTAAAAAATAAGGATACCATGCCTTTGTAATATATCCAGTTTTCTTAAAAAATAATTTACCATATGCTATATCAGTCCGCTCATCTAACACTCTTATTCGCCATTCCCACGGATCGGTCTCCACCTCCCCGGTATGCCATTGTATTTTACTGTCTGGTGGCTGATTATTCCAGCTATATTCTAGCAAAGTAAATATCCCTTCATCATTACCACCGCCACCAAGGGTAAAACCTGCTCTCAATAATTCTTTACAAAAATCACTATAATTATTTATCATTTGAAAGTTCCTTTCCCTTTTTATCTGTTCTCCTTATTATACTCCCCTATACTGATGTTAAGTCAAGACAAAAACTATTTTTTCACAAATAATTCATCAAAATATTTGACTTTTGGAATTGGCGAGCCTAAAATATTCTTATTAAATTCTTTTTTGAAAGGGGAAAGATAGTATGCAATTGCTGCCCAATATTTATATATGTTTTCCAGAAGGTAAACATAAAGTTTTGACCATGAGTTATGATGATGGGAAGTTGGCAGATCGAAAACTTGTTTCTATTTTTAATCAATATGGCATCAAAGGAAGTTTTCACTTAAATTCCGGTCTTCCCAAAACAGACCAAAGCCGTATCCCTACTGCCGAGTATCTATCACTTTATCAGGGACACGAAATTTCATGTCATACACAAACCCACCCAACTATTGCCAGATCTCCGATTGAGCAGGTTGTACAACAGGTAATTGAAGATCGTAAATTTCTTGAAAAGATTACAGAAAAACCAGTGTGTGGACTTTCGTACCCAAATGGTTCTTACTCCAAAGAAATTATTCAGATGCTGCCCTACGTCGGCATTAAGTATTCCCGTACCACACATAGTACAAAAAACTTTCAAATTCCGGCTGACTTTTTAGAATGGAAGCCTACTTGTCACCACAATAATGACCTACTAACATTAGGTCAAGAATTTTTGTCTTTAAAAAAACAACAATATTTATATATGATGTACGTCTGGGGACACAGTTATGAATTTGATAGCGATTGTAACTGGGATATGATTGAGAACTTCTGTAGTATGATGAGTTCCCAGTCTGACATTTGGTATGCAACGAATATTGAAATTGTGAACTATATAGATGATGCCAAAAGACTCCAATTCACTATGGCTGGAACTGTCGTTTATAATCCCTCTTTTCGTTCTATTTGGATTCAACATGATGAAAAAATAATTGAAATCTTTGGTGGTGCAACTTTACAATTATCTGAGTAAGAAAACTGTTCCTCCCTGTATTTACGCCAAAACGGGCATTAGTATTTGACAAATCCACTAATGCCCCTAAATTTAATTTAATCAGCGAGAGCCTGTACCTCAGCCCATACCGTTTCGTTTGCCTGCACACCCTCTTTCATGCTCTTGGCACGAGTTTGAACAGTTCGTTCTCCCGGACAGCTCACCGTTTCACCTTCTGCAATCGAACTAGCCTTAGCTGCTGCTGATACACGTTTATTTAACATCCCTTGTATCTCGTCCTTCGTTCCAAACAAATAAGGGTCATATGCAATGAAAATCTGACAACAACTTGTACAACTTCCATTATTCGCTTCGTCCATATCCGTTCCGCAAAAACCATTTGCCATTAATGCCGCCGCCATATCAAGAGCAATGGCCATACTGCTGCCTTTCCAATACCCTGTCGGCAATATACGTTGACTCTCCTCAATCGCTTTTGGATCACTGGTCAAATTCCCCTCTTTATCAAAACCACCTGGATAAGGAAGTTGTTCTCCAGCCAAGCTATATACTCCCAATTTTCCATATGCATATTGACTCATCGCCATATCAAGCACAATCGATCCATCTTCTCTAGGAATGCCAATGCAAAATGGGTTATTTCCAACACTCGGCTCATCACTTCCCCAAAGCGGCATACAACTTTCCGTATTAATCCAGCTCATTCCCATATATCCCGCTTCCGCTGTACGCCATGCGTAGGTTCCGCCACGCATCCAATGAGTTGTGTTTTTTAAAGCCACACAACCAATTCCATGCTCTTTTGCAAGCTCCACTGCGCGGTCGGCGCAATAAATCGCATTGGTGATACCGATTCCCAAATGTCCATCATAATTTTCGACCGCCCCTTTTTTTCTAATCAATTCTGGATCAGCCTCTATATCGACCCAGCCTTTTCGTACATATTCAGCAAAACGCGGAACTCGGTTGAGCCCATGACTCTCCACCCCGTCGCGGCTAGATTGAGTATGAATAGTTGCACAAATCTCTGCTTTCTCATCACTAAGCCCTAGATTTTTCATCGCCTTATATACTGTTTCTTTCATTGTTTCATATGGAATTCTTATGCTCATATTTTCTCCTCATCTTTTAAAATGTTAATACAATTTTTCTGATTGTCGGGTCTTTGCTATCCACCAAGTCAAATGCGGCCTGCGCATCAGTGAAATGGAATGTATGGGATATGGTGTTGGTCAAATCTAATTTACCCTCATTGACCAAATCTATAACACCTTGAAATTTTTTGTTCTGCAATCGTGAACCTCTGATATCCAACTCTTTTGCTGTTATTTTAAATTGTGTAACAGGTGTATCTGTGATTGAAAATCCCATTGTAATGACTCTTCCGGCATTTCCCGTCACATCTAATAATTTTTCCAAAGAATCCGCTGTACATGCCGCATCTATTGATACCGTCACCCCGTATCCACCTGTGTACTCTTTTATTTTTTCTAGTAGATTTTCCTTGCTCACATTAATTGTTTGCTCTGCTCCTAATTGTCGCATTACCTCTAATTTATCATCTACAATATCGGCAACAATGATATGCTTGGTATATAATTTTGCAATCTTCAATATGCTGCTTCCAAGTGCACCTGCTCCAAAAATCAGTAATGTATCCTCATCACATAATTCTGCTCTGCCACAAGCCTGTACCGCTATCGTCGCTGGCTCTATCATAACCGCTTCAACATCTGTTAAACTTTCAGGTATATGGTATACTTTATCTTCTGGTATCGCAAGAAATTCTTGATACCCACCATCCATATGCACACCTCTAACTTTTAATTCTTTACATACATTTCCACGATTTTTCTTGCAAGCATAACACTCTCCACAATTTACTACTTGATCAAGAATGACTCTGTCACCAACTTTTACTTTTGTTACATCAGTCCCTATTTCCACCACCTTGCCAACCATCTCATGACCGATTATCCGCGGATAAGTGGCAGCGGCATTCGTACCATGATAAATATGTATATCCGAGCCACAAATGCCCGCTGCAGTCATTTTAACCAACACATTATTTTGCTCATCAAGGCTTGTTTTTTCAATTTCTATAATCTCTAATTCATAAGGCTTATTTATTCTGATACCTTTCATATCCTTCTATTCCTCCATGTATTTCATCATCTCTTCATAAAGTCCGCTCGCCTCCATCGGAGAATATCCATATACCAATAACACATCCAGCAAATATGGTGCGTAAGGTAATTCCATCATTTCTTTTGCAAAAGACATCGCCGCTATCTCGCTCAACGCCACAATTACGGAATCGTTATGCAATGGACCAACGGACCACAATCTTACCTTCTCTGTCTGGGTATATATTTCTTTTGCATACTGATCCTCTACATAGTGAAAAATCTCATGAGCCAGAAGCAGCTTTTTAATATCCAAAGTTTTTGTCATGATTGCTGTAATTTCTGGTGCTTCCAGTAATTGATTCGCCTTTCTTACCGCATCCATATAAATTGAAATCTTATTTGGCATTCTATATTCTGCGAACATTACTCGATCTGTCTTCTCAGGCAGTGTTGGATAGGATACATCCAATTCCATTTTTTTTGCTATGATACGCGGATCACTTGTCTGATATTTTTGACTGATAATTTCAAAATATTCTTTTCCACACTCGATAGACCTTTTCATCCAGTTGCTACGCTGTTCATCATTGAACTTCCCATTCAAAGGTTCGGTCGAAAAAGCATACTTATACCAATCGCTCATCTCTATTTTTGAAAGTTCTATTAACATCGTATGTAGCTCACGAAGTTCATATTCCGGACGCTTATATGCCCGCCCTTTGCCGGTAAGAAAGCCCTCTTTTAATGGTTTTATCAACTCACCAATTTTTTGTTTTTCCATCTGTTATATCTCCGTCACTGCCGCTGTAATGATAACCTCTTCCTCCAAATCTCTATCAGCCAAATCCAAATCCATCAACAACTCCACCTGTTCTAAATCCACCGCACTATAATCGGAAACTCTTGGGCCAAAGCACACGAAGAAATCTGGTCTAATTACCGTATCGGTCTTAAAATTCGCTTCACTTTCCCATAATTCTTTTACCACCTCTTGATAATCCTTCACCTTACATTTTACAACTGTACCATTTGAACTTTGCACTTTAATAAACCCTTTTTTATCTACGATACGAATTGGTGTTTTTCCGTCACGCACCCCTTGAAAAACAAAGAATTTATCAGTTTTTTCAGCGAGCTTAACCTCGTTCACTTTCGTGCCAAAATCATGCCGTACCAACTCTGTCGCTTCTTTTTCATCACACTCTTTTAAAAGATCTGTCGCTTTTACTTCTGTCGAGCCTGTTGCAATCGCTGTCACCTTACCTGTCTGATTATCAATTTCAATATGCACCTCAACAGTATCAGGAGCCGCTCCTGAACCAACTGCTGCGTCTGCTGCTTCTTTTTTAATATCGGCAATATCCTCTTTACTCGGATTTGGAATCACCCGTTCCACAACATCACGAACCATTGAAAGAGCAACACCAATAGAAGAAATCACCTCGGCATTCTCTGGTATACTGTATTGTAAATCTAATTTTTCGGCACAGTATGGAACCAGTGCCGCCGCTCCACCGCCGCAGCCTACTAATTTCATGCTTTCTTTATCCAACTGATACTTTTCTGCCAACGCATTAATACATGCCTTTACTTTTTCATAATCTTTATTCAATATCTGTTCCGCCATCGCCTCTACTGTGATACCTAACCTATCAGCCACCGGCTGCATTGCCTTTCGTGCTGAATTTGCATTGCCGTAAGCAAAATATTGCTTCTCAATTAAACCGAGTACATTCGCCGCACATGTATTGGTAAAGCAAATACGCTTTCCATTTTGCAGTTTCAAAACCACATAATCGGCTGGGTCACCCTGTTTGGGGCTGACCATTTCAATCGTCGGATTCACAATTTCCTCTTCCGGTGTAAAGCAAGCATATTCACATCCCGCAATATGAGCGGAACGCGGCCCTACATCGACAACCTCTTTTTCATTTACCCGCACCATAGAGCCACCAGCACACCCTAAAATACGCACATCTAAAGAACTGATAAAGGTATCATGTCCGCCAATTTGTGCATAATCAACACCTGGACGTCCGTTTTTAATAACTCCTATATTTGTAGTCGTTCCGCCAACTTCAAAGTAAATTGCATTGGAAGCCCTAAGGTACATAAGTGAACCCATAACCGATGCCGCAGGACCTGATAGAGCGGTTAGGATTGGACGCTTACGCATTTCACCTATTTCCATAACGCCACCATCACCACGCATAATCATCAACGGCACATTTACTCCTGCCGCCCTCACTGATGATTCCGTCGCATTTGCGGTAGACATCATCTTGGGTAAAATAGAAGCATTTATCGCGGCTGTACGTGTACGCCTTGTTAATCCATAAAGTTTTGTTATATCCGAAGCCATTGTAACCGGCAATTTTTTCTTTTCTACACAATCGTGAATTAGTTGTTCTTCTTCCATGCTATCCACACCAAACGCCATTGACGCTACAATTACCTGCGCGCCTTGACCTACCAAATCTTCTATATTCTGATTAATTACATCTTCTGTTAGCATTTTCTTTTTGATATATGCATTATATACTGTTATGAGTCTTCCTACTTTTTCATCTAAAATAATATCTTTTATATGTAGCTGTTTCTTTGCCAATAACCCCTCTAAACCGCCGCCAGAAACACCAACAATCCCTACTTTTGCCACATCACCTTCAATAAACGCATTTGTCGCTTGTGTGGTTGAATGAGCAACAAACACCACATCTTCTGGTGAAATCATATTTTCAGACATACAATTCTGAAAACTTTGTACTACACCTGCGGCAACACCACTTTCATGGTCATGCGTTGTTTTCACTTGATTCTTTCCAATAATTTCATGAGTGGTATTATCCATTGCAACACATTTTGTATATGTTCCTCCAACATCAATACCCATACGAATTAATCTTCTTGTTTGTCCTGTCATATTATCTCCTCACATTTTTCCAATTCTCAAGTCTTTTTAAATGTATTTGGGTGTATATAATATACACCCAAATATATCATTTATGTTATAAGAGAAAAAAGGATTTATTTTTTACTAAATTACATAAACCAAGCTGCTCCTAACCCTCCTAGCATGATAAACACTAACACATACTGAATAATTCCGGTTATATACGCATTTGGTATTGATAGCTTCAAGAAATCTTTTGATTCTGTCTTGGTATATGCAAGCCCCCACGCTACCCATGACTGTGTAATACAAGAACCGATATTCACTGTGATAGTCGGTATTGCAAATACTGCATACATAAAAGGTACTGAGAAAGAAGCTACATTTCGTAATACTCCAAGTGTTGCCGCACCACAACCCACCAAAGTCATCGGTCCACGGAATAATCCTAGACCAAGAAGAACAGCAAATAAAATACATACTACAATTTCACTCCTTGGCATAAAGTTACCAATAACCACATTAAAATATGGTGAAGCATATGTTGCTACTCTATTAAACATCGGTAATGTCAATAAGAAACCAAATAATGGAGCCGTATCCACCGCACCATCATAATATAATTTTGTAACTAACTGACAATTATCTTTAAAGGACGCTTTCATTCTTCCGCAAAGGAAAAGTGCAAGGAAGCCAGCTATAACAAAACCACCAATAACTGAAAATTTCAATGTAATATTTAACACTACTGGTACAAAGGGAAGAAGCAAGGTATACAATGGTGCGTTTTTCTGTGCTGCTCCTGCATTATTAGTACGTGCCGCCCAAGCATGAGATGTTTTGCTTCTCTTTAGATAAAAAGCTGCTAAGATAGTTGTTACAAGCAACATCGTAACCATTGCTACTGCTCCCCATCTCGCTACATACCAGCCCAAGGTGAACTCTGGCATGTCATTAACTTCGATAAAGAATGCACGATACTGAGCAAAGTTTACTGGGTTTAGGAAAATACCAGCCGCAACCGAACCCATGAATGAAAATAATGCAATTCCTTTTGGCACACCAAGTGACATCAAAATCGGTAGTACAATAACACCAATCGCTATAACAGGACCTGCTCCTGTCATTGATGTAAAGATGAGTGCTGTCACAACATTTAGCAATGTCATCGTTATAATTGGCTTATCTCCACCTAATTCCACTGTTTTACGAATAAGCGTTGAAGCAATACCAGTATCCATTAAGACACGCCCAAACCATGCCCCCCATAATACATTAACTAAAGTTGTTCCCCAATTCTCAGGTGCTGCCTGATAAATTGAATTCAAAATATCCACTAATTTTACTTCTGTTCCTTTTCCAAACTGTAAGACGCTATTCGCCGCCAAGAACGAATCACTCACAAACAATGTTCCTAACAACGGTAGAACAGTCCAAATTATTGATATAATCAAGAAACCAATCATCAGATTATGTCCCTTGACACAATAAAATGCCAAACCAAAGAATGTTAATAATAAAATGATACCAATTACATATTCCATATTATTCCCTCCAATTTTTTGTATTTTCTAATGTTTCACCCATTTTCTCTTGACACTACACTGACACCGGCTCTCCTTTCATAATTTTATATACTCACCAGTTAAAATCTAACTGGAAAAATATTGTGGATAAATACTTTTCATCATTTCTGCCTGCCACATAATTCTGGTATAACGATTCGACATGATTAAAAGTGAGTTTCCTTTATCACCCCGCATAATATTATCAATCAGCATACTGCTCTCTAATACTGAATTCTCAATATTGGTCAATGATGACATCTGCATTTGATATACAAAGGTGCTATACTGCAAATATTGTATCCGCAAGAGGTGGCTATCTAACGTTCTAAACACCTCCCAAACAAAGCCTCTATCACAAAAAGTTGATAAGTGATACAAAATCTGATACTCTTTCAAAATTACATTCATAATATGATTCTGTTCTTTTTCCTGTTTCTGTGCTTTTAAAGTATTCTTTAATAGGTCGATTTCTGATTTTGAAAGCCCTCTATTTAAAATTTCTTCAACAATCGCCTGCTCCAACACTGTATGAGCATAAGCGGCTTGCTTGATTTTTTCCAAATTAATTTTTGCAACAAATGTTCCTTTTTGAGGTAGCACTTCCACATAGCCCTCCTCATTTAATTGTGTAATGGCTTCGCGTACCGCTACTCTTCCAGCTTTTAATTTGGTCGCTATAGACGTCTCACTAAATCGTTCTCCCGGTTTGATATCTAAAAAAATAATATCATCTCTAATTTTCCGATATAAGTTTTCCTTGTCACTGTAATTATCTATGTAAGAACTCGTATTTGTTTTCATCTTTTTATGTCCTCTCTTTTTGCTTTGTATTAAATTGTATTTTAGTTATTGCTTTTTTATATCTATTTTTGTGTATCATTTTTCTAAAAATTGTATTTCAGTTTCATTTTTATCTAAAATTATTTATTTAAAAGATATCATACTTCCAATAACTTTTCAACTTATTTTGTGTTTTTCCTCTCTTTTTTTAGTGTTTTTGTCATTATTATCATCTTTTCCACTCGTAACAATACACAAAACCTTTTCCTGTGCAGGTGTATTTTAGTTCATCTTTTTTATTTATGGCGATTGCATTTTAGTTCAGAATATATTAAACTACTTGTATAAGGAGGTAATTATGGAAATTTTATTGAAACATAGCGATATTTTATTAAAACGAAAAGAAAATGAAGATGCTCGCAAATATGCCTATAGAGTATTGAGAAAAAGTATTTTGGAACTAATCTTACCTCCAACCCAAAAGTTAAATGTGTTGGAGCTTTCGAATACATTATGTCTTAGCCGCACCCCAGTAAATGATACGATTACAACACTTTCACGTGACAGATTAGTTCGACTTGTACCAAAAAAGGGTGCCTATGTAGCAGGTTTTGATCCTCACGGTTTTGAACAATCTATTTGGATGCAAAAAACTTTTGGCTCTACAGCAATACAAAATATTTTTCTAAAAGGACTGAAACCCAAAGAACTAACTTCTCTTTCCGAAAAATTAGAGGCTTTAAACGCTTGTATTGCAAAGGGAAAATATACTCATGTGACCAAATGTATTTTAGATTATTATCATGAGCTATATATTTTATCCGGAAACATGGATACTGTTTGGGAATCCTTGATTAAATTCTCCAGTGATTTTCAAAGAATTCTATATTGGGCTACCAATATGGATCGCGATATCTCTTTTGAACTGTATATGGATTTGTCTCATTTGACAGATGCTATCATTCATCGCCAAAGGGATCAGGCACATTCTCTATTTGAACGGCATTTGGCCAAAATACTCACATTATTAGAACCAATTAAAAAGCACAAACCCGAATACTTAGCTGAAAATTAAAAATTATATCTAAGGAGGAAATATGAAAAATAATAATAACTTATTCTCACTCAAAGGAAAAACCGCATTGATAACCGGTGGTTCCAGTGGACTTGGGCACGCAATAGCTACTGCTTTTTTACAAGCCAAAGCAAATGTAATCATTTGTGCTAGAAAACCTTACACCGCAACCGATTTATCCGACCTCGCTAACGAGCTCGGTGTTCACTTTCACTCTATTTGCTGTGATATTACAAACAGCAGTGATGTCAATTCAATGATTTCACAAATTGCCCAAGAATTTCAAACACTTGATATTCTTGTGAATAGCGCTGGTATCAACCGCTTATGTAAAGCCGAAGATTATGATGAGGAAACCTTTTCTCAAGTTTTAGATATTAATATAAAGGGAACATTTCTCGTTACAAGAGCTGTCGCCAACCAATTCATGATTTCTCAAAAATATGGGCGCATTTTAAATCTCTCCTCTGTAAAAGGAACTGTTGGGGCTACCGAAAACTACCTCGCCTATTGTACCAGTAAAGGTGCAGTCAATATGTATACCAAACAACTGGCATGCGAGTGGGGTAAATATCAAATTACTTGCAACGCAATCGCACCAACTTTTGTAAAAACAAATCTCAATACTGCTCAACTCGCCGATACTGCATTTTATAACAGTATTGTTGAACGTATTCCGCTCGGTCGAATCGGTAATTTTGAAGATATTACCTGTGCCGCTCTTTATTTTTGTAGCGATGCCGCTAAGTTTGTATCGGGACAAATTCTTCATATTGACGGCGGACTAACTGCTTTGCAATAAAAGCTAATTCAGAAGCTATCATGCCAATATGGCAGAATTGAGGTTATTTATGCCAAATAAACATTTAAAAACACTTGCCGTAGCAGATGCTCTCACCAGAAGAGAGAGGCTTCAACAGATATTAGAAGAAGAACAGCTACCTTTTCTCATTCAAAAGGAAGAGCCTAGACACAATATGCCGCTCGGTATTATAAATTATTTAATTGAGCCTTTATCTGATGCTCCCTCCATTTTGCTATCCGCTCATTATGATAGCTATCCGGGAAGCTTAGGCGCTAATGATAATATGTCTTCTGTCTGCATATTAATTGCTCTGGCAAAAACACTTCGAGCACTTAATATCAATGCCCGTTTTGCTTTTTTTGATGGTGAGGAAAAGAAACAAGCCGGCAGTCGCTTATATGCTTCTCTCATCGACCCAAAAACAATAACTGGGGCGATTAATTTGGATATGTGCGGCTTCGGCGATTCTATTGTATTGACTCACAAAGGCAAATGGAAGAAAGTCGGTATTCCCTCTCTTCATAACAAAGCATATTTCAAAAGTGCCAATGCCACTATTTTAAATTATCTGCCAGCGAGTGATAATATCATATTGCAAAAATTCTTCCCAACCATAAACCTAGCCATCGTACCTTATTGGGATATTCAATACTTAAAAACACTGGCAACCTATGGTGAAGGGCTTTTTGGCAGACCACCTGAATATGATATGATTTTTGAACAAATGGAAATCACCACCACTATGCATGGCGGCTATCGAGATAAAATCGAATATGTCAATCCAGAAGCGATGGATAAGATATATCAATTCCTGCTCACCGCCTTGACATCCTGTTAATAAACGCTAAAAGAGGCTCCTTTGCTAATATCGCCTAGGAAGCCTCTTTTATTGATTAAAAAGATATTATTTTTTCTTGCCAATAATCGCTGAAACTTTTTCTTTTGTCTGCCAAAGATGTTGCCCAACCTCTTCCAACGCTTTTTCTTGTAATCTTGTCAACGGCGCTGAAATACTAATGCCATAAGAATATATTCCTCGATAGTCAGGAATACTCACGCCAACACATGAAAGCCCCATCTCTCGTTCTTCTCGATCGTAGGCAAAACCGGTTCGCCTTGTTTCCTGTAACTGATAAAGCAGGGTGTCTAAATCGCAAATGGTATGCGGAGTATATTTTAAAACATCACTTTCATTCCATATCTTCTTCACTTCACCCTCTTCAAGTTCTGCCAATATCGCTTTTCCAACCGCTGTTCCAGCCAAAGGCAATTCTAAGCCAATGCGCGAACCAGTCGCAAAGATATTCGCCGTCGGGGTAATTTTATCTAAGTAACGAATATTGCTGCCAACCCTTTCCACAAAATGAACCGTTTCTTTACAGTCATAGGAAAGCCTTTTCAAATAAGGATGCACCAATTTCACTACACTATTTTGCTGTTGAATCGCACTGCTGACTGCCAGCATCTTATATGTCAGCAAATACTTATCCGTTTCCATTTGCTTATCAGCATACCCCGCCTCTACTAAAGTCGCCAAAAGTCGATGTACCACCGTTACATTTAATCCGGTTTCATGAGCAATCTCTCGAACCCCCGCAACACCACGCTCTGACATAAATTCTATAATTTTAAATGCACGCTCCACTGACTGCACCGTCTCTCTTGCCATCTCTCTTTACCGTCCCTCATCAATCGCTATCATTAAAAACATGATTAAAGACCATTATATGCTATCAATCGTTTTTTTGCAAATGATTTACCGGATATTTCACCGCTTCTCCCTTGGCAAAGCGAACCGCTTCCTCAGCCACCTTATGCTTTAATTCCAAGGCTGATTCCTGTGAATACCATGCCATATGTGGACTGCAAAGATAATTATCCAATGTAAATAATTCAGCACCTACAGCCATCGGTTCAGTCTCCACAACATCAAGTGCCGCGCCAGCTATGATATTCTCCTTTAATGCGGTTAATAAGTCAGCCTCATTTACAATGCCGCCCCTTGCGGTATTCACCAAATATGCGGTTGATTTCATCTTTTTCAAGGCGGCAAGATCAAAAAGGTTCTCCGTTTCTTTGGTCAATGGACAATGAATTGAAATCATATCCGCCTCTTTTAAGAGGGTATCAAATGCTACTATCTCCACTCCGTCCACGATACTTCCAACCTCGTATGCCAAATCATAACCAATTAGCCGGCAATCAAATCCTGACATTCTCTTAGCAAACGTTTTTCCGATTCTGCCAATTCCTACAATTCCCACTGTCGAACCGGGAATCCTACGAATGGGAATTGATTCGGTATAATCCCATACTCGATTTTTCGTACAATAGTTCATATAACAAATGCGGCGGACTAATCCTAACAAAAGACCCATCGCTTGATCCGCAACCTCATTCATTCCATAATCCGGAATATTGCATACCTGCACGCCCAATTTGGTTGCCGCTTCTATGTCAATAGTATTATATCCCACACCATAACGAATAATCTGTTTAATCTCTGGTCTTAATGCTTCTAACACTCGACGGCTGAACTGACCATATTGCGTCAGCATAATCTCACCGCCCTTTGCCTGTTCAATTAAATCATCCTCTGTTCGGCATACGAGATGAGTATAGGTAAGACCATTTTTGGCAAATACTCTTTCTTCTTGCAGCATATTATCATGATCACAATCTGTAACAATAATTTTCATAGTGTATGTCTCCTTTCCGCCCTAGCTCTGACAATCTATAACTACCTTAACGGTGTTCTCGGCAGGATTTTTAATCAAATCAAAAACGCTCTTAGCTCCTGATAAAGGAACGATATGCGTCACAAGCTGTTCTAACTCTGGTGCAATCTCTTTTGCAAATTCTACCGCCTGCTCAAATTCCCTTAAGGTATACACACGACTTCCTATCAATGTTTGTTCTTTAAAGTTAATATCTTGTAAATTCACCGCATGAGGAACCTTATGTACACCTGTCATACAAATCATTCCGCCAATTCTACATAATTTACTCATCTCTAATGCCGCAACTTCGGAACCGCTGCACTCAAACACGGTATCCACTCCGACATTATCGGTCACTTTATTCACATAGTCTATCATGCTATCATTCTGCGAATTCACTGTTTCAAATCCCAACTCCTGACACATCGCCAATCGCATTTCATCAATATCTGAAATAATAATCTTAGATGCTCCAATATGCTTTAAGACAATCCCTGTCAAAATGCCAATCGGGCCAGCTCCGATAATTGCTGCCGAATCCAACATTTGGAAGTTCGCTTGATGTATTGTTCTAATAATAACCGCCAACGGCTCAATTACAGACGCCGCTTTATCTGAAACTTTTTCATCAATTAAAAACAATACCGCTTCGTCACAAGTTACATATTCCGCAATACCACCATCCACATCAATACCGATTAATTTCAAAGTCTGGCAAACATGGGGAATGCCCGTTTTACAAGCAAAGCAATGACCACATGAAATGAGCGGATATGCCGATACACGGTCTCCCACCTTAAACTTACCGCTGCCGCCATTTATCTCATCAATCGTTCCGATAAATTCATGCCCTAATACAAGTGGCGCTTTTGCACGAGGGTGCTTCCCAGTATAAATTCCAATGTCAGAACCACAGACACCGCAATATTTCACCTTAATTCTTACCTGCCCCTTTTGGGGCTGAGGAATCTGCATATCTCTAATTTCAACTTTTTCTGGTTCTGCATAAATTAACGTTTTCATAAATAGTATCCTCCTTATAATCATATTTTTGTTCCGTTATTCGGAACACTGTTTGTTTTTTATATTTATATAAAAACATATGCGTTACCAAATGTCAAGAAAATTTCAGAAAAAAAGAACCTATGATTTCTCATAAGTTCTAGGAATGACTTTATTTTACTAAATAGCCGCCGTCCACCGGTATAACCGCACCATTGATATAATTAGATGCCGCTGATGCCAAAAATAAAACAGCCCCTTTCATATCATCTGATGTCCCCCAACGCCCTGCTGGAATACGATTTGTTATCTCCGCAAATCTTGGATTACTTGGGTCTGTAAGCGCTGTATTCATCTCCGTATCCATATAGCCCGGCGCAATACAATTCACGTTAATTCCCTTGCTCGCCCATTCATTACAAAAAGCCTTGCTCATCTGTGTAATGCCGCCTTTAGACGCCGAATATGCCGGAACGGTAAGCCCGCCAAAGAATGCCAGCATCGAAGAAATATTAATAATCTTACCTGGCTTCTCCTTACTCATAAATTCCTTTGCCGCCATCTGGCACAAGGTAAATGGTGCGGTAAGATTCACATTGAGAACTGCTTCCCAATCATCTAATGGAAACTCTTCACTCTTATGACGTCTTTGCACACCGGCACAATTAACTAAAATATCCAATCCCTCCATTACATTAATTGCTTTTATAAAAGCGGTTTCTCTCGCTTTTGCATCCGCTAAATCAACCATAATTCCGTGACAAGCATATCCCTTTTTGGCAAACTCTTCGGCCACTTCAAGAGCTTTACTGCTGCTTCCAAATACAACAACTTGAACGCCCGCTTCCAACAAACCTTCTGCGATTCCATATCCAAGCCCTCGTGTTCCACCTGTAACAATCGCTTTTTTCCCCGTTAAATCAAATAAGTTCATCTTCATATCCTCCTTTAATTTTTCTTCTAGTATCATATATCATATCATAAATCAAATAAAATGGGGTATAATTATATATAAAAAAGCATTCCATATTTTATTCTAATATGAAATGCCCTCTTATTTATTATTCTTTTTCTATAATTACATAATTAATGTTAAGCGTATAGGTGTCATAATCTAAATCTTTCCTATTCTCAAAGTCATATGGTACATATGCTTGATCCGTTACTGTTTTTTCTGGGTCTATATCATATACATATATTAAAGAGCTTCCAACAATATTCTCTCCTTTATAGTACAATACCAGTCCATCTATCGAATCTATTATCTTCTCACTATTGTTCTTAAACTGTACATATATTTTATCACCAGATTTATTATGTGACACTTCTACCTGATCATACGCGTCACTATACATAGTTTCCAGATAAGAGTTTTCCTTAACATTTATTTCATATTTTGCATATGGCATGTTATCATAATTTGAATCTCTAGGACCTCTTAAAGAAATCGCCGCTTCTCTTCCAGCTCCGAGCATTCTACCGTATTCCCAGTCCGTATCTAAAACATTGCCTTCGTTATCATAATAAACAATATCAAATTCCAATGAAAGATTTCCTGAGGTATTATTATTCTTTACCAGTAGTATAACTTCCGTTTCTAATGGAATAACTTGGTATTCCGCACCTATATCAGTTTTAACTACCTCAGCAACCACACCATATTTAATACCTGTTTTTGAAAAATCATACTGAGGTTTTTCTGTCTCCGTCTCTTTTTGAGTACCCGTGCTTGCTCCTGATTTTACATATACATTTCCAGTTATCTCTTCATATAATTCAATCAATTCATCCTCTGACATAAACTCTTCAAAACCAGCAAACACCACTAAAAATTCCTCATATGTCAGCTTCGAATAATCATCATCATCATAACTGCCATACATATACTCTTCGATAAGAGCCTCTATCACTCCTTCAAATTCTGCGGGAATAAGCCTCAACTGCTCATAGTTAGAATAGATTTCTTCCATTAATGCTGACCATTCAAATATACCTGCATTCATGATATCATTAAAACTTTTCGCCTTTTCAATAGCCATATCATAAACAAATTCATCTAGTTTTGTCACTTTGTATTCACCGGAAAAATCCATTGAAAATAAGCCGCTTGCGGAGATATTAACCACATAATCCATTTGGTAAGAATCTTTTTCTTCTTTAGTCGTACCGTTCATTACTATATCTACACCAATGCCCTCTACTTCCATCTCTCCAAAAGCATATATTTTATCATTTAGAGCCTCAACAACAACATCATTTAGACTTATTTCTGTTCTTGATGTAGGTTCAGCAAAAACCAACTCCGAAATGGTGATACTCACAATTTCTTTTTTGTAGATACCGAAACCAATCACAATATCGCCGCCAACATATTCAATATCTTCAGTTGTTTTGTTCAATAATGTTGTCGCTTCCTTCTTAGGTATGTTCAACAACATATATTCCACATTTACTTTTTCATCGATCACAAGAGGCTTTTTTTCCCCTTTTGACACCTTACCAGCATCAAGTAAATCATCAAATGTGAACTCCACTTGCTCTGGTGTAGACATATAATCATCCATATTCAATTCAAGAACTTCAAGTATATCACTTACTTCTCTTAAGTCTATACTAATAATCATATCTAATAATTGAGGAACCTCAAAATATGTTGTATCCTTATCATCTACAGCATAATTTAATACCAGTTTATCTTTTGCTCCTAATTGAACTTCTAAACTTCCCTCTGCTCTTCCAGTCTCAGAATCCATCTTAAGCGTTGAGTCAATGCCCAGTCGCCCAAAAGAATTTATCTGTGACATACCTGCCAATTTCATATCATCAATTTGAAAACTCATACTCACACTTATTGGCGCTTCTTCATTATTATCTGCTTTTATACTCCCATTATATATCTTTTGCAGATATCCCTTAGGATCAGTTGCTTTTAAAAACGGATCTCTTAAGCCTACAAATGCTAATACCCCTAGTCCAGCTACAAGAACCACTATAAGAGCTGCTATCAATCCGCCCTTTTTCTTTGATGGCTTCGCTCCACCTGAAAAATCATTGTAGCCACCTTGTCCATAATTCATCGGCTGTTCATATGTTGGTTGTACCGGCGGTGCCGCAAAATTATTTTGAGTTTGATCGAAATTCCCTTGCTGTTCATTATTCATTGGTTGTGCCGGCGGTGCTGTAAAATCATTTTGAGTCTGATTAAAATCTCCTTGTTGTCCATTATCCATTGGTTGTGCTGGCGGAATTGTAAAACCATCTTGATTTGTATTCATCTCCCCCACTTGACCATTTTCATTATTATCCATATTTACTTTCTCCTTTGATTACTCTTTAATTAAGTTTCTCATCTTCATTAGTATAACATACAACACTTATTAAGAGTAGTTAAATTATCGAATTTCTTTCATTTTTTATAAAAAAACAAATAAAAACTTTCAAACACAAGACTTTTGTCCGTATTTGAAAGTTTTTGACGCTCTAATTTTTGAAATCAAATAATAATACAAACCAATCCACCGTTACTATCATTTACAATTTTTTGCATCGTATCTTGTAATTTTATTTGACTTTCATCACTAATTTGCGCAATTTTCCCCCTTATTCCATCATCTACCAACTGTTCTATTGATTTCCCAAAAATATTGGTATTCCACAATCCCTCTTCGGTATTGGTGCTTGCCTTGATATAAGAAATTAAATCCTCCGCTCGTTCTTCACTGCCGACAATCGGTGCTATTTCAGTTTCAATGTTAGCACGTATCATATGAATAGAGGGACTGGTTGATTTTATTTTCACCCCATATTTATTCCCTTGTTTGATTACAACTGGTTCCTCTATCTGAATTTCACTGTGTTCCGGCGTCACAATGCCATACCCAAATGCTCGCACTGACTCTAATGCCCCCTGAACTCTGACATATTCATTCTTCATTCTCGCCAACTCTTTCATCGTGGAAAGAAGCTGATATTCACCATCAATTTGCACACCTGTCATGCTGCTAATCATTTCATAGTAATATTTGTCGTCAAATTCCATTTGTACTTTAATCACCCCTTGTGATAATGCTATTCTATCAATTTGTACTCTTCTTACAAATTCACTGTCAGTATGCAGTGTATTATTCGACACATCACGAATTGTCACGATATTTCTCATTAATTCCTTTATGTAATCCATCATTTCTTGTTTAATTCTATTTTCCAGAGGAAGCATTTCCACCCACTTCGGAATGAAAAATTCTACTTTGGCGATTGGAAATTCATATAAAATCTTCTCCATTATATTATGTATATCGTCTTTTCTTAGCTGCTCACAATTCACCGACATCGCCGCCACACCGTATTCCACCTGAATATTATTCGCAGTTGCCATCGCTTCATCTGAAAATGGGCGTTCTGAATTCACCAGTACGATAAATGGTTTTCCCAGCCTTTGTAATTCGTGAATGGTCTTCGCTTCCGCTTCCAGATAATTCGCCCTTGGCAATTCACTAAAAGAGCCATCACAAGTGATAACTATTCCAATCGTAGAATGTTCATTTATCACTTTTTTCGTTCCCAACTCGGCCGCCTGCGTAAAGGGAATTTCATGGTCAAACCAAGGTGTCTTCACCATTCTTTCTTTATCGCTTTCCAAGGTGCCAGTTGCCCCCTCCACCATATATCCAACACAATCAATTAAACGCACTCTCACTTCAACATCTTCAGAAATCTGAATGCCCGCTGCTTCCTTTGGAATGAATTTCGGTTCAGTTGTCATAATTGTTTTTCCTGCTGCTGATTGCGGCAATTCATCTCTTGTTCTTGTCCTCATATGCTCATCTTCCATATTTGGAAGTACCATCAAATCCATAAAACGTTTGATAAATGTTGACTTTCCGGTTCTTACAGGGCCAACAACACCCATATAAATTTCTCCATTTGTACGGATTTTAATATCTTTATATACATTAAAATTTTCCATAAAAAACCCCTCTCTATTTTCACTAATATAATATATGTGAAAATAGGAGGGGTTATACCTAAAATTATTTATCTTTTTTAACGCCTAGTGACGATGAAGCAATTTATGCTCTTTTCCTTTTAATAAGCCCTCGTATAAGGATAATATCGTCGGATTTTCATTAGATTTTTTAATTTGATTATTTTTGTCAGCTTTATATAAACCTTCCGCCCTTGCCAAACGATAGGAGGGACTAGCTAACAACGGCTGTCCGCCACCCATAATACAGCCTCGTCTGCAAGCCATAACCTCAATAAAGTCATAATACGCTTCGCCCGCTTTTACTTTTTCTAAAACATTGGCCGCATTCTGCAAACCATTTATAATCGCTATCTTCACTTCTTTTTCACCAACCATTACAGTGGCTTCCTTGATACCCTCAGCTCCGCGAACACCGCTAAAGCTGATTTCTTCCAGCGTCGATTTGCTATGATCTTTCGCTAGATTTCTCAACACTGCTTCGGTCACACCACCTGTCACACCAAAAATCACACCGCCACCAGAACCCAATCCAAATGGCATATCAGGTGCCATCGGTTCAATATTCTGGAATTTGATACCCGCTAATTTTATCATATCGGCAATCTCCGCAGTGGTCAATACATAATCGACATCCTGTTTTCCCTCGGTATAATTTTCAGCACGTAAAATTTCACCTTTTTTGGCTGTACATGGCATAATGGAAACCATAACAGTCTTTTTACCCTTACTATTCTTTTCATCACGATAATATTCCTTTATTACAGCCCCAAACATTCCTTGTGGTGAACGGCAACTGGATACATTGTCCGCAAACTCGGGAAATTTATTTTCTCTAAACTTCATCCATGCTGGACAACAAGAAGTTAGGAGAGGAAGATTTTCGCCCGTTTCCAAACGCTTCGCTAACTCTGCCGCCTCTTCGATTACCGTTAAGTCCGCTGCATAAGTCGTATCGTATACCTCATCAAATCCCATCATATGCAAAGCTGTAACCAATTTCCCCATGGAATTATCACCCTTAGGCAACGCAAATGCATCACCGATTGCAACACGCACTGCCGGCGCTATTTGGGCAACAACTCTAACATCTTTATCCGAAAGGACGTTCCATACTTCTTCTTCATTTTGCTTAATGGTTATCGCCGCTGTCGGACAGACAATTCGGCATTGACCACAACCAACACAGCCAGTATCGGCAATATCTTTATTAAATGCTGGCATTACAGTCGCATCGGTTCCGCGAAACGCAAAATCCAACGCTCCTACCCCTTGCACTTCATCACATACCCGAACACAATCACCGCAGAGAATACATTTGTTAGGATCTCTTACAATCGCATATGAACTCGTATCTAATGGCTTTATTTCTTTTACATTTTCAAATCTTACAGTCTTTATTCCAAATCTTTTTGCTAAGGCTTGCAAGGTACATTGCTCATTCCTTACACAAGTGGTGCAATCTCGACAATGAGATGCCAATAATAACTCCACTATCATTTTTCGATGTTTTATCAATTTCTGCGTATTCGTATATACTTTCATGCCGTCCCAAGGTTCTTCCGAGCAAGCCGCAAAGGTTCTTCCCCTCTCATCTTCTACGGTACACAAACGACACGCACCAAATGTAGATAATTCCGAATGATAACACAAGGTTGGCAAATCTATATCCGCTTTTCTAATAATGGCTAATATATTTTTTTCATCCGTATAAGGAATCCGTCTACCATCTATAATTATATGTCCCATTTTCCTATCCCTCCTACGCTATGTAAATTGCACCAAATGGGCAAGTTTCTTGACATGCACCACATTTGATACACTTTTTGTTATCAATTATGTATGGCTCTTTAATTTTACCTGTAATAGCATCTACCGGACAGACTCTGGTACATTTAGAACACCCGATACATTTTTCCTCATCTATCACATAGCTGCAAAGTGCCTGACAGGTTTTTGATTCACATTTTTTATTGACAATATGCTCTATATATTCATCTTTGAACAACTTCAATGTGCTGAGTACTGGAAGTGGTGCACTTTTTCCAAGACCACAAAGGGCGGTACTCTTAATCATGTCGGCTAATTCTTCCAATCTATCAATATCCTCAAGTTCACCATTTCCAGCTACTATTCTTTCTAAAATTTCTAACATTCTTTTTGTACCCTCTCTACAAGGCACACATTTTCCGCAACTTTCTTTTTGAGTAAATCCCATGAAAAATCTAGCCACTTCTACCATACATGTGGTTTCATCCATAACTACCAAACCACCTGAGCCAACCATGGCTCCAACTTTACCCAAAGAGTCAAAATCTAATGTTACGTCCAAATGGGCTTCTGTCAAACAGCCGCCTGATGGTCCGCCGATCTGCACAGCTTTAAATTTACCGCCGTCTTTCACACCGCCGCCAATATTAAAAATCACTTCCCGCAAAGTCGTTCCCATTGGCACTTCAATCAAACCGGTATTCGTAATGCTTCCAGTTAAAGAAAATGTTTTTGTTCCGGAACTCGTTGGCACACCGATTGACTTGTACCACTGAGAACCATTTTGAATAATCATCGGAACATTGGCAAATGTCTCCACATTATTTAACACTGTCGGTTTTTCCCAAAGTCCTTTTTCCACCGTTCTTGGCGGTTTAACCCTAGGCATTCCTCTTTTTCCCTCTATTGATGCGGTCAAGGCGCTGCCCTCACCACAAACAAAAGCACCAGCACCTCTATTTATATGTAAATGAAATGAAAAATCGGTGCCAAATATGTTATCTCCCAGCAAGCCATATTCTTCTGCTTGACGAATAGAATCCTTTAACCGTTTTACAGAAAGAGGATATTCTGCTCTTACATAAAGATATCCCTCTGCAGCTCCAACCGCATAACCGGCAATCATCATCCCCTCAATCAGCTTAAATGGATCTCCCTCCATAACACTTCCGTCCATGAATGCTCCTGGATCTCCCTCATCACCATTACAAACAACATAACGAATTTTTTCAGGCTGTCTTGCCACCTGACTCCACTTGCGACCTGCTGGAAAACCACCGCCGCCACGACCGCGAAGCCCCGCCTCTGTCACTTCGGAAACGACTTCTTCTGGCTTCATTTCAAGCAATGCTTTAGTAAATGCTTCAAATCCTCCTGTTGCAATATACTCATCAATGGACAAGGCATCAATCTTACCGCAATTCTTTAACGCCAGTCGTGTTTGATATTTATAAAATGGAATATCAGCTTGATGCGGATATTCCTGTGTTTCATCATGATAAAACAGACGTTCCACCGGCTCGCCTTTTAACACTGTCTTTTCAAAAATTTCTTGACAATCTTCTTCTTTTACTTTCATGTACTGATAATCATAAGGCTCAACACGAACCAAGGTCGCTAATTCACAAAAACCCTGACAGCCGCTTTTTTTCACGCCTACCTTACCAGCTTCTTTTTCAAATGATACAGTAACGCCATCTATCCTGGCACACATTTCTGCTAATTTGTTATATATCTTTTCAGAACCGCTCGCTACACACCCTGTACCTGAACAGACTAACACACGGCAGTCATATGATTTTATTTCTGCTATGGCTTGCTCCTTCATTTTCAGCAAATCATCTTTACTTTCTATTCTCATATTCTTACCTCTCTCCTTATGCTTCCTGTTCCTTTAGCTGATTTAATAAATCAATTACTTTTTCTGGAGACATCGCCGGATATACCTGCTCATTAACAGTTAAAGCCGGAGCCAATCCACACGCTCCAAGGCAGGATACGGTTTCCACCGTAAAAAGCATATCTTCAGTGGTATGCTTTTTATTGCTCAATCCTAGCTCCTTTTGCAGTGCCTCTAAAATCGGTATTGATTTTCTTACATGACATGCCGTTCCATCACACACCTTAATGATGTATTTTCCTTTTGGTTCAAAAGAAAAATTCTCATAAAAAGTAGCAACGCTATATGCCTTTGCTTCTGGAATGTTAATTTCTTTTGCTATGTAAGTAAGTAATTCTGGCGGAAGATAACGATACTCCTCCTGAATATCCTGCATTATTGGAATCAAAGCACTCTGCACTTTCCCATAACGCAAGATAATTTCATCTGTTTTGTCATAATATGACTGTTCTAACATACAAATTTCCTCCTTTTGCACACATACTTCAGTTAGTGATATTATAATCCATCCCACTTTTCTTCTCAATGATTTTCGTTAATCATTTAACACGTTTAGCATTTTAGACAATTTACCCTTTCTTTTTCGTTTCGTTTTCGGTCTTTTTTGTGCAATTATTACAATATTCTTTCTCTGTTATTGATAAAAGTTCTCATTTTCAACAGTATTGTCGTTTTCTTCACCCCCTGCAAACTCAAAAAATAAGAAAAAGCGTATTGTCTTACACTCTTTCTTATTTTTTAATATTCTATATATTGCAAGACTTTTTTGCCGCCTCAACAACATGGCTTATCAAAACTGATGTAGTAACTGTTCCAACCCCCCCAGGTACTGGTGTGATTGCACTAACAATCGGTTCCACTTCGGCAAAGTTCACATCTCCACACAATTTACCATCTTCTTTTACATGAATCCCAACATCTATAATGATCTGTTCCTTGGACACATATTCCTTTCCAAGCATCTGTGCTTGACCAGCCGCAGCGATTACAATATCGGCATCTTTGACAATATTTTGCATATCCTTTGTTTTGGTATGACAAATCGTCACTGTACAATCTCGTTGTAAAAGTAACATCGCAACTGGTTTGCCGACTATTAGACTGCGTCCAATCACCACCGCCTTTTTGCCGCTTAAAGAAATACTATAATGCTCTAAGATTTCCAGACAAGCCTGCGGAGTACAAGCCGGATAACCAATGTTTTGATTGGCATATACTGATGCCATTGAACTTTCAGTAATACCATCGACATCTTTTTCGGGTCTTATTGCCGCCCTTATCACCCTCTCATCCAAATGTTTTGGTAACGGACAAAATAGTAAAATTCCATGAATGCCTTTATCTTCATTTAACATTTCAATCACTTTTAAAAGTTCTTCTTGACTTACATCTTCCGCCAATATACATTTTCGCACATTAACCCCTAAGATTTCACATCTTTTTGATGCTCCTTTTTCATAGGAACTATCATCTAATCGCTCACCAACACGAATGATGCCAAGTGTTGGTGTAATATTTTGTTCTTTTAATCGCTGTACTTCGACCTTTATTTTTTCATTCATAGCCGAAACAACTTCTTTTCCCATCAATAATTGTGCCATACTTTTCCTTTCCACGATTTAATAAACATCTTTTTTATAAACGTTCCTTAACCTGAGCAAAAATTGTATCCGCTAACATTGTATATTCTGCTAACATTTTTTCTGCTTGTTCATTACAACTCTTCGCATACTCTGTATCTTTCATGCTTTTTGTATTGATAAATACATTTAAAGACGCACCTTGTAAAGCCGCTTTGCAGAAAATAACACCAACACCAGCATCACTAATCGCAATCACGCTGCCCTTTTTCGCAAAATCTACAAATAAATTAATCGCTTCACAGCATCTTTTCATTAACTCCAAAGGAACAGAGCAGGCAGCCTTTAATGCCGCTTCCATAATCTCCGCTTTCTTCTGTTGCTCTTTGGCGGTCTGTTTTGGTAATGCATATGCTTTTGATAACGGTTCAAAGGCAATGGCATCCTCTTCCACCAAACGTAGAAATTCCGCTTGTAAAAATGTTGCTTTTTCCATCAGTTCATATACATCCGCCTCAACGTCCGCATATTTCTTTTTACCTACTGTATAATTGCCAACCATGTTACCAAGAGCAATTCCGATAGCTGCCACCATCGCTGATGCACCTCCGCCGCCTGGAACCGGCGTCTTGTCACTTAATGCTGTGACAAATTCCATACAAGTTTTTTCTGTAAATTTCATCTTTCAAAATCTCCTATTTTTCTGATTAAAATAATCCTGTAATTTTTCCATCTTCATCTACATCTATTTTTTCCGCCGCCGGTTCTTTTGGTAATCCCGGCATCGTTATAATATTACCTGCATAGGCAACGATAAAGCCCGCACCTGCGGATATTTTCAATTCTTTTATCATCACTTCAAAACCCAATGGTGCGCCCAATAATTTGGGATTGTCAGAAAAGCTATACTGTGTTTTTGCCACGCAAATCGGCAACTGTCCAAATCCGAGTTTCGTTAATTTTTGTACTTGCTGCTTTGCCGTCGGCGTTAAAGCCACCTTATCACCACGATATATTTTTTTCACTATTTGTTCTAATTTTTCAATAATGCCAGTGTTTTGCTCATAAGCAGGACGAAAATTATTTTCTTCTTCACATAATGCCACCACTTGTTTTGCCAACTGAATACCACCATCTCCGCCTTTCGCCCATACTTCGGATAATGCTACCTCTACCCCTAATTCTTCACATTTTTCTTTCACCAATTCAAGCTCAGCCTCAGTATCTGTTGGAAAGGCATTTATTGCCACAATACATGGAAGTCTATACACATCCTTTATATTTGAAATATGCTGTAATAAATTGGGCATACCTAATTCCAAAGCACTTAAATCTTCTTTATTCAATTCCGCTTTTTCCACCCCGCCATGATGTTTTAACGCTCGCACTGTCGCCACAACTACCACCGCTGACGGAACAATTCCAGCCGTCTGACATTTGATATCTAAGAACTTTTCAGCACCTAAATCACCACCAAATCCCGCCTCTGTTATCGCATACTCACCTAATTTCATAGCTGTTCTGGTCGCTATAATAGAATTGCAGCCATGAGCAATATTCGCAAATGGACCGCCATGAATAATCGCTGGAGTGTGTTCTAATGTCTGCACTAAATTAGGCTTTATTGCTTCTTTTAAAAGTGCGGTCATCGCTCCTTGGGCTTTCAAATCTCTGGCAGTAACTGGTTTATCGTCATAGGTATATCCTACAATAATATTGCCTAAACGTTCCTTTAAATCAACAATATCATTCGCCAAGCATAAAATCGCCATAATTTCTGAAGCCACCGTTATTTGATAACTATCCTCTCTGGGTGTTCCATTTATTCTGCCACCAGTTCCGTCTAAAATAAACCGCAACTGTCTATCATTCATATCGACACAGCGATACCATGTAATTCTTCTGGTATCTAACTGTAGACTATTCCCTTGATAAATATGATTATCTAACATTGCTGCTAATAGATTATTCGCTACCCCGACCGCATGCATATCTCCTGTAAAATGAAGATTAATATCTTCCATTGGAACTACTTGTGCATATCCGCCACCGGCAGCACCGCCTTTCATTCCAAAAACAGGACCTAGAGATGGTTCTCTAAGCGCCACTACAGACTTCTTGCCAATTTTCTTAAGGGCATCCGCAAGCCCCACTGTCGTCGTCGTCTTTCCCTCTCCTGCCGGAGTTGGCGTGATGGCAGTAACCAGAATGAGTTTCCCGTCCTCATTCATGTTTTTATCTTTCAGCAAGGTATAATCTAACTTTGCCTTATAGGCTCCATATTGTTCTAAATATTGCTCCTCAATGCCATTTTGTTTGGCAACCTCCAATATTGGTAACATTTCTGTCTCCTGTGCAATTTCAATATCTGTTTTATAGCCCATATTCTTTCTCCTCTCACGCTTTTCCCTAAAATATATCTTTGTAATTATGGCAAATATAATTACTATAAATCAGATGCCGTCACGATTTCCCCCACATCTTTATATCTATTCATCGAATATATATGGATTCCGTTAATATCCATCCGGTTATATTTATTGATTTGCAAAATGGTATATTCTTTTCCTGCCTTTTTAAACTCTTCTGGTTTATCACCATATTTTGCAATGATTTGGGCTAAGTCTCTTGGTATGGCACAGCCGTTCATCACTGCCATACGCAGGGTTGGATCTTTTGTCAACACCGGCATGATGCCAACACTTATCGGCAGATAAATTCCAGCCTCTCTAATATCTGTCAACCATTTTTCAAACTGAATAGTATCATGACAAAGTTGTGTCATGATGTAATCAGCACCCGCGTCCTGTTTTATCTTTAAGTGTTTTATATCCTCTTCAAATGTCAGACTTTCTATATGTTTTTCTGGTGTCGCAGCCATTCCAATGCAAAACTTGGGAAATATACTTCTAATATATGCGATCAATTCACTGGCATATTTAAAATCTCCTCTCGTACTCTCCCAACCCTCTGGAATATCCCCTCTTAGTGCCAACACACTTTCAACACCCATATCATTATATTTTTGCAAAATCTCTTTTATTTCTTCCTTTGTATTGCCAATGCAAGTTAGATGTGTTACCGGTATTGCCTTATCTGCCTTTTTTATAACTTGACATATTTCTTCATTACGACCAGCGTTGGAACCACCTGCTCCATATGTACAGCTTATGAAATCCGGATTATATTTATATAGTTCTTCTAATGTACGTAGAAGAGGTTCTAAAGGCTTATCTATTTTGGGTGGAAACACCTCAAATGAAAACGTTTTCTTTTCTTTCATTAAATCTTTTATATTCAAGTATTTCTCCTCCTCAGAAAGTATATTTTTTCGTTCCAATGCATTATAACATAGGTGTGTTGGGAACTCAATCTTTGGTGATTTTTTTATTTCTCATATAGGAAAATACCACTTGTAACATATTCTTTAAAATGTTATCATAATGATACCTCCAGTATGTAGGTGAAAAGAGTAATCATTTTGAATTTTATCGAATTTGTTGATTTTGTATGTAGAATAGCTGTAACATTTTGTACCATAGCAACATTTTATAAGAATATTAAAAAATAAGTAGTAATAGTACATGATAACTAAGCAATGAGAAAGTTGAGAATTCAAGATCTGATCAATCTTGCTGGTATAAACTTAATAATCCTATATAAATTCTGGTGTATCTCGTATTGCTTAGTTTTTTTTCTTGACACCATTGGCTCAAAATGCTATTCTTACTATAACGATAAAGTTCAAACGTGCAAGTTGCTCTTTTTAAAGAAAATTACAAGCTGATCACTTGTAAATAGAGAATACACGATATTCTCATTGTGCGTAGGATATAGAAAAAGACAGGTATGAACCTGTCTTTTTCTATTATCTATTTTTTCTTTTCGTCATAATTCTATATTCCCTTATAATCATTTTTCTCTTTCAATTCGATATAGCTCTTAATCATCTCAACGGTTCCCTCAATTCCGAGGACATTGCTGTCAATGCTTAAGTTATAACCGGAAGCCTCGCCCCATTTTTTATTTGAATAATAATTATAATAACTCGCCCGCTTTTTATCCGTCTTATTAATTACATCTTTTGCTTTACTTTCTGTATATTCATAAAGTCTTTTTATTCTTTTTATTTTTGCTTCCATTGGAGCATGCATATAAAGGTGTATCGCATTCTCATAATCAGCCAAAGCATAATCTGAACAACGTCCGACAATTACACATGGTCCCTCATCCGCAATTCTTTTAATCGTATCAAACTGAGCTAAAAATACCTTATGGGTAATCGGCATTTCCGAAAAACTAGAAGACGAATATCCAAAGGAATGTGTATCCATCACTAAAGAATATAAGAAACTCTTTGTTGGCTTTTCATCTTGGCTTTCAAAAATCTCTTGTGCAAAACCACTGTCTTTTGCCGCTCTTGCCAACAATTCCTTATCGTAAAAAGGAATTCCTAAAGACTCCGCCAGCTTCTCACCAATAGTACGTCCACCACTTCCATATTGTCTGCTTATGGTAATAATTGTATTCATAACATCACACCTTTCTAAAATTTTCTATTACATCCTCTTAAAAACTTATTTACTGCTTTTTCTTCCTAAAATTCTAAGTATCTTTATAAACAAATTGATAAAATCAAGATATAGAATTAATGCTCCTAAAATCGCCATCTGATTCGTATTATAAGCTCCTGTTTCAGATAATTTCTTTATCTTCTGCACATCATAAGCTGTTAAAGCAACAAAGACAAGAACACCAATATAAGTCACCGCCCAACTCAAGCCATCACTTGCTAAAAAGATATTTGCCACACTCGCTACTATTAATCCGATTAAAGCCATTCTAGCCAAGCTGCCTACTGAAGATAAATCTTTTTTTGTCACTGTTCCAATCAATGCCATAGCTCCAAATACTACCGCTGTTATTCCAAAAGCACTATATATCGTTCCAGTCGTATATGCAAAGAATATTATTGACAATGTCAGACCATTAATTGCTGAATAAAGGAAAAATGCTGCCATAGCCCCTCCAAAACTCATCTTGTTTACCCTGCTGCTAATCAGCATAACCAAACCAAACTCAACCAAAAAGAGTACTCCAATTAACGTCGGTGCTTGAACTATTATATTTAAAAATAAATTCTGCCCAAACATCGCACAAAATGCTGTTACCAGCAATCCGGCAAACATCCAACCAAATACCTTTGTGAATAAAGTCACCTGATCATTTGCCTGTACAGTCGTATAATCTGCACTTTGATACACTTGACCATTTATAATCGTTTCATTCTTATTGTTGTTTTCATAGTAATTATTGTCCATCTTATTATCTCCTTTATCAATTCTAATTTTTATATTATTCTCAGTTATTTTTTTATATTATAACATAAATTTAACTATAAAAAAAGGGATTCACCAGCATTTCAAAAATTTAATATTCTTTTCATTCTCTTTATAATATAGTTAATAACTTTTCAAAATATGCCGGTAACGGAGCGTTGAATTCCATATATTGTTCTGTTCGCGGATGAATAAATCCTATCGTCATCGCATGTAAGGTCTGCCCCTCTAACTTCATCGGTGACTTTACCTTTGTCGGCCCATATACCATATCGCCTAACAAGGAATGATGAATGCTCGCCATATGAACCCTTATTTGGTGTGTTCTTCCAGTTTCTAACTGGCATTCCACATAACTATACCTTGTAAAATTCTCCAATACTTTATAATGAGTGATTGCTTTTTTCCCATTTTGAAAATTCACCGCCATCTTTTTTCGTTCATTGGGGTGACGCCCTATCGGTTTTTCAATCGTTCCCATCTCCTCTTTCACCACTCCATGCACAATCGCTCGGTATTTTCTAGTAATTGAATGTTCCTTTAACTGTTCCGCTATATGCCGATGAGCAAAATCAGTTTTACAGACAATCAATAAGCCGGTAGTATCCATATCAATACGATGAACAATGCCCGGTCTAATCACACCATTAATGCCTGAGAGCCGCTCCTGACAATGATACATCAGAGCATTTACCATCGTGCCGCTATAATGCCCTGCCGAGGGATGTACCACCATTCCCTTTGGTTTATTGACAATAACCAAATCTTCATCTTCAAATACAATATCCAAAGGAATATTTTCAGCCGCAATCTCTGGCTCCATCTCTTCTGGTAAAGTGATAGCAATCATATCCCCTGCGCACACCTTATAATTACCCTTTATCGAATCTCCATTGACTGACACCGCATTCTCTTCTTTTAAAATCTTTTGAATATAAGAACGTGATATATCAGTCATGGTTTCTGCAAGATACTTATCAAGTCTAATTCCTGCCATTTCCTCTGTCACTTGATATTGCTGACTCCTATCACTCATCTTTTGTACCGCCCTTTTTCGTTAAAAAGTCAAAGTCCTCTTCTTTATAATAAAATGTATATAAAATTATCAGAGCAATACAAGCCACCACAATATAAGAATCGGCCACATTAAATATCGCAAAATTAATCAATACAAAATCAAACAAATCAACCACATAATGAAGGCGAAAACGATCTATAAAATTGCCTAATGCCCCCGCTATAATCATCATAATAATAACTCTCATATAAAAATATCTTCTCGTCTTCGGCATTTTTATATAAAGATATATCATCACCATTAAAATTAAAACGGTGCTGATAATGAAAAAATATCTTTGATCCTGCAATATTCCAAATGCCGCTCCCCTATTCTCTGAATACGTTAATTGAAACACCCCTGATATCAGCACATAAGATGGATTTCCTTTTAGCTTGACTATCGCTAAATATTTCACAAGCTGATCTATTGCCAATAACAACATCACCCATAAAGACCCTATCATCAAATAAAATTTAGTTGAACGTATTTTTTTAGTCATTTCTCGCCTCTGCTACATCAGCGTTTATTTCATCAATCGCTGCTTTCATCTCTTCTACAGTTACAGTTGTATCTATAATCGCACTTCCTACTTTCTCCAATAACACAAAGCGAACAACGCCGCCATCCATCTTTTTATCCGCCTTGGTCAACTGAATAATTTCTTCTGTATCAATGTCCGAAACCATCATTGGTAAATCAAATCCAACATTCATATCCCTAATTTCATAAAATTCTTCGGTCGAAATATAGCCTCTTTTCCACGAAATATGTGCCGCCGCTATATACCCTAAAGCGACACATTGCCCATGAAGCAATTTCCCCTCTTTCTTTTTCTCAATCGCATGACCAATCGTATGGCCAAAATTCAAAAGCGCACGCTCACCTTTTTCAAAAACATCTTTTTCTACCACGTCTTTCTTAATCTTACAACTCTTAAAAACCATTTTTTCTAATACTGCCATATCTCGTTCCTGAATTTCCATCATATTGCTAATCGTCCAGCCATAATAACGAGAATCTTTAATCAAGCCATGCTTTAACACTTCCCCCATTCCCGAAAAATATTCATCATCAGGAAGGGTTTGCAATGTTGCCAAATTAATATATACCAATTTAGGTTGATGGAAAGCCCCAACCATATTTTTATAAAATTCAAAATCCACTCCCGTCTTGCCGCCGATACTGCTATCCACTTGTGACACTACCGTCGTTGGCAGTTGGATAAAATCAATTCCTCTTAGATAAGTCGCAGCAACATATCCTGTCAAATCCCCTACTACACCACCGCCAAGGGCAATCAAACAGTCACTTCGATCAAATTCTTCCTCTATCAAATGTGCGTACACAGACTTCACTGTATCTAAAGTTTTATTTTCCTCTCCTGCTAAAAATGTAAATGTGGAAATATATTTTACAAAAGGAGATAACAAATTTACGATTTCAGCCTCATAAATTCCTTTTGTATTGCTGTCTGTTATGATACAAACTCGCCGATTTGATAACTGAAAGGTTTTCAAATATTTTGAGAGATTTCCAAACGAATGCTCAAAATAAATATTATAAATAAGCTCGCCCTCTTTATTGTGTATTGGTAATTGATTTTTTTTCATCTTGCCCCTCCTAAATGTATTGTTCAACTGAAATTAAAAACTTATTTTTCTTAGTTTCCTTTAATATTCCTTTATATTTAAAACGCCCTTGCCCTCTCACTGAAACTATATCTTCTGCTGATAAATTATATCCATTGCTCGTAATTAGCTTTCCATTCACAAACACTTTTCCGCCCTCTATCAATCCGACAAGACTGCTTCTGGAGCCATTTAAAACCATTGCCATTACTGTATCTAAACGAATTGAAGCAATCGTTCCTTGAATTGCTTTTAAATTGGGCTGGACATCCAAAAATTCTGCTACTATTCTATTGCACTTCACCGTAGTGTGTTTGATTTTCGTCAACTCCAATACAATGAAATCACATAAACTTTCATGACAAAACACAAATGCCTGCTTTTCCTGTATTATAATATCCCCTATCTTAGAACGCTCTATGCCAAGATTTAAAATCGCCCCTAAGTAATCTCTATGTGTAAGCGTACCTGCAAACTTAATGTTTCCTGGGGCGATTTTTATACAAGCAATCGGATAACTCCATGTATGATAAAAAGCCTCAGGAAGAAATACTGCCATCTGACGCTCTGCATGCTCATAGCCACCAAAGAGCTCCCATTTAATAAATGCGAACTCTTTCTTTGTACTATAAAAAATATTTAATTCATTCAAATTCATAAAATCCGTAAAAACGATACTGTCACGTCTATAAGAAACATTGCTAAGATCCTGTAAACGTTTCTTAAACAATTCATCTTCTTTGTTCATAGAAATTATACCCTAATATCCTGTTTGTATTGATGGCACATCAAAACTACCGCTGATTACACCTTGAAAATCTCCTGAGATATCAACAGATGATGGTGTGATAATAAATATATAATTAGAAATCTTTTGAAGATTTCCACTGATTGCATAAGTCGAACCTGATGTGAAATCAATAATTCTTTGTGCTATTTCTATATCCAAGCCTTCTAAATTCAACACTACCGGACGGTTTGATAATAATGTTTCGGTAATCTCTCTGGTATCTTCCATTGATGTCGGTTTGATTACGCATACTTCCATAGAAGAATTTGTTCTCTTATTGCCACGCATTGGAGTAACCTTATTGCTTGTTGTTGCTGGACGTGATGGCTGTGGACTCGGTCTTCTCTTTCTCTCAGAATCTAAAAACTCATCATCGCCATAATCATCGTCATCTTCTTCTTCTAATCTTTTAAAAATGCCACTCTTCTTTGGCGGCTCTTCTTCATAGTAATCATCATCAAAGAAATCATCATCCTCTTCTTCTTCGCCTAATTTCATCGCATTTAATAACTTGTCCCAAACTCCCATATCTATCTCCTATCCTTCATAATTTCTATTTCCAAAAATCCCTGTCCCCACTCTAACTATCGTTGCACCTTCTTCTATTGCAATTTCATAATCACCTGTCATGCCCATACTTAATATGTACATATTTACATTATCAATGTTTTTTTCGTTGATGTCAACAGATAATTTCATTAATTTTTTAAAATGTATCCGATTTTCTTCCGGATTTTCAACAATAGGTGCCACCGTCATCAATCCACAAACTCTTATATTTGATAGCTTTGCTATATCTTCCACTAATTCTATCGCCGCTTCTGGGAACACTCCAAACTTGCTTTCCTCTTTCGCAATATTCACTTCAATTAATACCGAAACCACTAAATTTTTCTTTTCGGCTTCCTTTTGAATTGTTTGGGCAAGCGCATATGTATCCACTGAATGTATCAATGTGACCTTATCAATAAGATGCTTCACCTTATTTTTTTGCAAATGACCAATCATATGCCATTTTATATCTTTTGGTAATTGCTCATATTTCAGAGCTAATTCCTGTACTTTATTCTCACCGAAGTCAACGATATCCGCGTGATATGCTTCCTCTAACATTGCTAACGGTTTTGTCTTGCTCACCGCAACCAAAATGACCTCTTTACTATCTCTTTTGGCTCTCTTACATGCTTGTTCAATATTTTTTTGCACTTCTTTTAGATTTTCTAATATCATCGCTGCTCCTTAATAAACAATATCTTCCTCATTCACCGTTTTCCCATCCAATACAATGTGGTCATACTGCGACAAATCATATTGCGTTTTTTGTGCCACAATGGAATACTCTTCATTCTGGTCAATAATAGTAATTTGGTTAAACACCGCATAAGCCATATTTATATTATATACCCCTTGCAGCGGCAACGTCTTGGAAATGGTATATGTCTGCGTTGAATCCGGCTTGATGATGATATCACCCGCTTCAAAATTCACCATATCCACATAATACTCCACCGTATTTTCTGAATACAGAGTCGTCGCAATAAATTCCGTCGATGTCGTACCATCGCCTAAAACCACTTGTCTTAAGAAGCCAGCCTCACCTTGATTTCCTCCATTTGCAATATAATCTTTCGGAATTACATAAAAATCCTTTTCCACAATCGAAGAATTGGGTATCTTTAAGCCAGTTTCATCATTCAACAATAATTCCACTTCTATATAGCGATTGTTACAATAACGAATCATCGCTGAATCCAACTCAATAACACCCATTGTCAAAGAACCATTATTTACTATCGAAAATTTGCCTGAAGAAGTAATATCATCTTTCAAAAATCGAAACTTCATCGTGCTTAAATTCTGTAATTTTTCCACTTCATTTTCCTCTATTGGAAATGCTATAAGCCATTTTTCATCAGTAATTAACTTATATACAGGATTACTCGGATTCACCAAAGTCTGAGTACGCAGATTGGTAAATGTTGGTTCGCCCATCACAAAAGACTGTGCGGTCAAATCATCCAGTGTAATGCCCTCCATTCCATCAATGGAATATATTACAATTCCCTCTTCTGGAGCATGAGATTTTGTAAATGTATTGCTTAATGCTCCCACACTCGTTAAGGAATCAATATTTTCTAAAATATGAACATTCATAAAATTTAGCAAATTTCCCTCTAACTCATTTTTAAAATTATATACTGAATAAAATTGATTGTTTGAAAAATTAAGCGTATAATTCGCCGCTATAGCCCGAACGGCCGCATAATCTTTGTTATCTAAAGTCATACCGTCCACATAATTCGCCTCCAGCGCAGCATTTAACCGCCCTCCCTCATCTATCGAATAGACCAGTGAACCGACTCCTATTTTTTCATTTTCCTTTGCATAATACCTTATATTCCCTGCTTGTTGAGCTGTTTGAATCTGCTCTTTCCTAATAGCGATAGTTCTATATGTTGTTGTCTCCACTAATGCCCCCTCTATTACCGTATATGCAGTAACCTTAGACGCCGACAAATAGAAAATAAAATTGATAATTATGTATATAACTAATATTCCGAAAACAAATGCACCAATGTTTAATTTTTTGGTGCTCACTTGTTTTTTTAATTTTTGTATTTTTGATTGTGTTACCAAAACATAGCCTCCTAATCAAAACATCAGACATTTGGACTTTTTACTGTTTTTTATTATAGCATATTTCAACTATTGAAACAACCTACATTTATATGTGCTACTTTCATCTTCTATGTGAAATATTATAACTTTTACTGGATAAGAATAAATTTCAATTTTAAGGTTAAAATATAACTTGAAACCATATGAAAAGGAGGCAAACGAAATGAATACAAGATGGCTTGATTACACCGCTCTTACTTTAGTTATTATTGGTGCAATTAACTGGGGATTAATTGGATTTTTTCAATTAGATTTAGTAGCATTTCTATTTGGTAATATGACATGGATATCCAGAATCGTATACGGAGTTATCGGCACCTGCGGTTTATATTTAATCACTCTTTATGGACGTGTGGGAAACTCGAATATTGATTAATCAGTATATAACAACATTGTGGTTAAAAAATGGACATAGAATATTCTATGTCCATTTATCCGTTTTTATAATTTAGAAAGGTTTTTCTATTCTATAACCTTTGTCTTTGCATTTTCAGGTAAAGCTTCTTTTTCGAGGGAAATACTTAAAACAAATAACACATCATAAGCTGTTCCAATTTCCTCCAGCCGCTCCAATGTTTCGGTTATATCTTTCTCCTCTAATTTTGCCACTTTCAAAAAACTATCTAAGTACATTTGTTGTAAATCATGATCCTGTGAAAGAACCCCCAATATAAATCCAATAAATTCATCACTATTTTTCAAAGAATATTTTGACATATCTATCAGTCGAATACGGTTATTTAACTCATACATGTGTTTTACACTTTTATCCACATATACGATATTTCCCTGAACTATTTTGATTTCCTCATTTGCTTTATCAAGCAGCTTCTTGGTTTTTCCCTTTCCCTTTGGTCCCACAATTAACTGTATCATCGCAATCTCCTCCTTTAATTTGGTTTCTCGATTTACAATTTTCAATACATAATGTCTTTGTCAGAAATGACGAAAAGTCCGCCTTCTATACACATTATTATAGTACAATTAATCAAATTTTACAACTGTTATTTATTTGTATACGCTAATAATTTATCCATCTGCACATAGAGAGATGATTTAATTTCTGCTCCCATAATAATCGAAATATAGGGATTTCCATAAGCGTCTTTTGATAAAATCACTAGGCAATTTCCACCCTCATCCGTTGTTCCAGTTTTTCCTCCAGCTATCGTTATGCCTTCTGGAATATAATTCTCTCCAGAATAATACCAATTTGTTGCCATCCATGTATAGGTGATATCGCTTCCATCAGCTCTGACAATGTTCACAGTATAAGAAGTATTATTAATAATACTAAGCATAGTATCGTTTTTAATCACTTCATTAAAAATCATATAAATATCATAGGCCGTTGTGTAATGGTTATCATCATGAAGCCCGTGGGAATTTACAAAGTGGGATTTCGTCGCACCAATATTTTTCACCTCTTGATTCATCAACTCCACAAACGCCTCTTCTGACCCCGCAATATGTTCTGCCACCGCTATCGCTGCATCATTTCCTGACCATATCAAAACACCATGCAGCAAATCTCTTAATAAAAGCTGATCTCCTGCCTCCAAATCACATTTTTGTGAATCATGTTCCAAGTCTACCGCGTGTTCACTCACTGTTACTATCGAATCCAAATCACCATGCCTAATAGCCACTAATGCTGTCACCAGCTTTGTTATACTCGCTGGATATACTGTTTCATGTATATTTTTAGAATATAATACTTTTTTATTTGTCAAATCAAAAAGACCTGCGGCTATACAATCATCCAATATCAGTTCTGCTGATGATACATTTCCACTCGCCACACAAAGTTCAGAAGCCAGAGAATTAACAACCGAAAGATTTCTTTCCTCAAACTGTATTCCATATACTGGTTCTTTCACATTGTAAGGCAAAAGTAAGTTGGTGTTTCCCCTTGGAAATAACAAGAACCCAGCAATGACTCCGCCAAGAAGAATGAACACTGCCACAACGCATAAAATTCTACGCATTAAAAATTGTCTTCTTCTTTTTCTTCTAATCTGTATCCGTCTTTTTGAAGCCTCTAATTTAAAATCAGATGTTTCTATATTTTCATCATTTTTTGTAGATTTCACGCCACTCCAAGTCCCCTTTATCTAAAGATTTAATTAACATTTCTGCTGTCGCTAGATTCGTTGCTAAAGGCACATTATGTCGGTCACATAATTGAAAGACACTATTTACATCTGCCTCATGTGATTTTGGTGATAACGGATCACGCAAAAAAATCAGCAAATCAATCTCATTACATTCCACTTGAGCTCCCAACTGTTGCTGACCGCCCAAATGACCCGCCAAATATTTACGAACAGTTAAGTTCGCCACTTCTTCAATCAACCGACCTGTTGTACCAGTTGCGAATAATTGATTTTTACATAGAATACCTCTATATGCGATGCAAAAATTTTGCATTAATTTTTTCTTTGAATCATGTGCAATTAATCCGATATTCATTTCTTCTTCCGCCTCCCCATTCATCTATAATTTCCAGTACCTACATTAATATTTCCGACTTTGCAATCCGACATTTAAGACTAATCCCATTCCAATGAATAAACTAACCATGGATGATAATCCATTACTGAGAAATGGAAGTGGAATTCCTGTATTTGGTAACAGTCCTACCGCAACACAAATATTAATAATACTCTGAGCCAATACCAATGCCCCTACACCACTGCAAATTAAAACGCCCGCAGTATTCTGTGCTTTTCTGCCGATCCAAATACACTCAATTCCAATGAGTAAAAGTAATATAATCACGGCACAAGCACCAATAAAACCTAATTCTTCACCGATTACTGCAAAAATAAAATCTGTCTGTGCCTGTGAAATAAAGTTCCCATTTTTCACCGAAGAGATCATATTATTGTCCAGCCCTTTTCCCGCCAGTTGACCAGAAGCGATGGCTATAATGGAGTTCGTCTGCTGGTAAGCGTACTGCGGATAATCCTCAGGTCTTAGCCATGCCAATATACGAATCACTTGATAGCCTTCTAAAAATGATTGATTGGGCTGCAAAATCCTATTAAAAAAGTATATCACTGGCGGTACCGCTATCACTATCATACCACCAATAATTTTATAACTCAAGCCTGCTATATATATCATCACAATAAATACCAGTGCCACCGCAATCGTTGTTGATAAATCTGGTTGCCGCAAGATTAAATATAATGGAATACCTAATAAAATTGCCGCTTTCGCCAGTGTTTTCACTGTATTCAAATCCTCTGCATGCTTCATGAAATATCTTGCAAAAAAGAGAATTAATATGATTTTTGACAATTCCGATGGCTGAAAACTAAAACCGCCAATACTAATCCAACGAACTGCTCCTCCAGCTTCATATCCTAAAAAGTAACGAACTGCCAAGAGCATAACTATATTTCCCAAATATAGCACCCAATGGAATTTTAAAACCCAATTATAATCAAACAATGAAACGATTACCATAATGATTAAAGACATAACAAAACCAAAGATATGCTTACTTTGCAAATCTTTTTGCGCACTTCCAACCACCAATATGCCAATACACGAAATGGTAATCAGCCACACCACTAATCTAAATTTATATTCTTTCCATTTATACAACTTTAACATTTCTTTACTCCAATCTATTCAACCTTTACCTATGCATATCCTGCTTAAAATCCTTAATCGGAATATTTGCAAATAAAGCGGGAACATTTCCATGTCCGTCTTCAGATGGTGTCTGGGTGATTTGAATATCTAATCCTTCGGTATCCACATCCATATATTTTTTTATCACTTGTATGATATCATTTTTTATTAATTCCATAATTTCCGGCGAACAATTTGCCCGATCAGATACTAACAATAACTTCAGTCGGTCTTTTGCAATGTCCCCTGAATTTTTCTTTTTAAATGCATCAAAAAGCCCCATCTCTCTTTTCCTCCCCCTAATGCTTTTTAAATAATCCGCTAAATTTTGAGAAAATTCCTTTGTTTCGATCCAAATCCAGAAACTGAACCTCTTCCCCCATAATTCTGCGACAAATATTTAAGTAAGCCTGACCTGCCAGAGAATCTGTTCCGACTAAAGGCTCGCCCTGATTAGTTGAGACCACAATGCTTTCATCATCCGGAACCGCACCAATTAAATGCACCGCTAAAATATCAACCACATCATCAATGGACATCATATCACCTCGACGAATCATATCCATCCGCAGACGATTCACAATTAAGCTAATATTTTTGATTTCATTCGCTTCTAATAATCCGATAATTCTATCCGCATCCCGAATAGCTGAGACCTCTGGTGTCGTAACTACCAACGCACGGTCTGCTCCGGATATTGCATTTTTAAATCCTTGTTCAATTCCAGCCGGACAATCTAATATTATGTAATCAAAATCATTTTTCAGATCATCGGTCAACTTTTTCATTTGTTCTGGTGTCACTGCCGATTTATCCCTCGTTTGGGCAGATGGCAGCAAATACAGGTTGGAATATCTTTTATCCTTAATTAATGCCTGTTTCATTCTACAATTTCCTTCAATTACATCTACCAAATTGTATACAATACGATTTTCCAATCCCATAACAACATCCAGATTGCGAAGTCCGATATCGGTATCAATTAATACCACCTTTTGTTCCAGTTTCGCCAATCCAGTTCCTATGTTAGCACTCGTAGTGGTTTTCCCAACACCACCCTTGCCAGATGTAACAACTATAACCTCACCACTCATATTAATTATCCTCCTAAATCTATACAAACTTACTTTTTAATATTTTTATCATTTGTATTTTGCATAGCCTTTGTACTTTATATATCCATCTCCCCTAGTATATCCCTTTGAATCACTTTCACCTGAATGTGTCCTTCTTGTACAAATGCTATCTTAGGATTTATCTCCACTTCTTTTTCGCTCGCTCTGCCATACATCGTATTTCTTGCGGCATATTCGCCAATCTTAATTTGCAGTGGGTGCATCGCCAAAGCAACTATAAAACAAGCATTATTTCCAGATGCTCCCGCATAGACATTCCCTTTTAATGTGCCAAGTACGATAATATTTCCTTTTGAAACAATACTCGCTCCCGGATTCACATCACCGATAACAATAACACTTGTCTCGGTTTCCAATACTTGTCCGGAGCGTAACGTTCCTTTGTAAAACTGTCCATCCTTTGCCGCTATTTCTTGTTCTTTTCTTTCCACTACCTGTCGAAAAAACTCTTCATTTTTTTGGTTATTGCCAATCACACAGACAATGTGTATCCGGCAATTTTCTATAATTGTATAAATAATCTCGTTTTCTTCCTCATGAGTAAGCTCTCTGCCTTCAAAAACAACCGCCATATGAACATCTTTAAAGAAGTCAGCCGCTTCTCGAAATTTATCCGCTACATTTTGCAGCAATTCATGAAAGGAAATTTTATCATCCAGTATTATAATAAGTCCATGCTTATTACTTTTAATAATCACTGAATTTTGATTTCTCATCTTTCTTCTCCTTATACAATTTAATCTGTCGTCGCATTATTATGTTCCAATATCGTCGCTTCACCAGTAAATATCGTTTCTTTTGGAACTAAATCAAATTTATATTTATAATAAGTCATCGCAATCGCAAGTGCATTTTTTGAACTATAACCATTCGTCACCCTAACTGCTATGGTAAGCTCAGGATTATTAAATGGCGCATAACCGATAAACAAGCCGTGATTTGCCTTAGTTTTATCCTGTTGTGCTGTTCCCGTTTTCCCCGCTGTTTGAAGACCTAATGCTTCTACTTCATCAGCCACCTCACTATCAGTCATCACTTGACGCATACCGTTGTGAACCGCATTCCATGTAGCATTGGCAACCTCCACTTGATTATATAGACTAGGCTCTAAGTTATATATCTCCTTACCCTCATAATCCGTAATTTTTTGTATCAATGTCAAATCATAAACTGTACCTCGATTCGTGATACCAGTCACATATTTAGCGAGTTGGGTCGTCGTAAAGGCATTCACTGACTGTCCCATCGCCGAACGTGAAGAATCGGCATTAGAAATTTTCGGCAAAGATTCCGGCACTTCAATTCCGCTATTTTCTCCAAGTCCAAACATTCTAGCATATTTTTCTATCGCTGCAATACCTTTATCATCATCGGTAAGAACTTTTCCTTCTTCATTAACCATTGGATTATTGGGATCCTCGCCCAAACGAAAGCCAATTTCATTGAAGTAGTAGTTACAGGACACACCGATTGCATTTTCCATTTTCAACTCATGATGTCCATAAGGATTCCAGCAATTAATCGCTGGTCCCGCAATCTTATCATATACACCAGCACATGAAATGACTTCATCCACACCCACAATGTTTTCTTCCGCTCCAACAATAGCTGTCAATAATTTATATGTGGAACCCGGTGCTGTTACTTCTCTTGTTGCCTTGCTATAAAATGGACTGGCCAAATCATTATTTAAGCGGTAAAAATATTCTGAATCCATCGTATTTGCAAGTCTATTGTTGTCATATCCCGGATAGGTCATACAAACCGTCACCGCCCCTGTCCTTGGGTCCGTCGTAACAATGGATTCTGAACAGGGCTCTAAGGCCAACTGAGCCGGCGTAATCTCTAACTTCTGTATCTTTTCATACATAAAGCTATAGGCGCTAAGCTCTCCTGTCAATAATTGATTGTAGGTTTCTAAATCTTCCGGCAACACGCCCTGGTCATATAACATAACGCTGACTTGAGTTCCTGTTAAAGTGCCGTCCACAACCATGTAACGATAAATCCTTTTGCTAAATCCAATATCATCTCTTAAAGTATCGGTAATATATTTGATTAGCTCTTCATATATTTCATTAGAGTCCAAATATTTTGCATTCAAGTAATCTTCATCAATTCGGCTTAAATCAATCCAGTTTTGTGAAATGGCATGTAATAAATATTCTCGCAAGCTGATACTTTCATATGTGTGCCAATTCATATAAACCGAATCCGTCGGATCAATTAGACCAGCATCAAGAATTTCTTTAGAATTTAATAAATCCGTTCCTATATACGTCATATAAGCCTGCATTTCAAGAGGTAAATCACGATATGCTGTGGACTGTGTACCATCTAACTCTTCCGCCACCCTTTTAAACACCGCTTCTTGTCGAATTAAAAAGTTGTTATATACAGTCTGTTCTGTTTGACTTGCCGTATTGGAACTAAAATGAACTAAATCTAAAATATTGTTATTAATCAAACCATAATATACGTCACCGATTGGAATTGGAATATTATCCACTCCTTCAGCAAACGCCGTTCTATCCTGCCACAAAATATTTTGAAGATTCGCCAAAATAATTCCTGCTAGTGATTGCTCAGCTATCTGATAAGCGGCTCTTTGATCCTCTATTGCAATCGTCAGCCAAATATCGTTTCCGGCTTGCGGACTTTTAACGGATATCACCTCTAATTCCGTTCCTCTATTATCCACATATACAATTTCATAGCCCTTTGATCCTCTTAATTCTGCCTCAAATTCCTTTTCGATACCGTCTTTTCCGACAATATCATTCATGGTATATTCAGCATTTTCGTCCACATCTTGATATACCGCTAATTCTTCTTGCGATATCCCCCCCGTATATCCAATGATATTTGAAAAATAAATACTATCATAATATACTCTAGTAGTTGATTCAGCAATTTCTACCCCTTGTAATACATCAGCATTTTCTGATACAATCGCCATCGTCTGCTCGCCGATATCCTTAGCTACAGTAACTGCAATATATCTTTGGTAACTATTTAAAGCAAGTGCATAACGAATGCTGATAATTTTTAACACTTCTTCTTTACTAAGGGTACTTGGAATTTGATATTGCTCATAATCTGCTGCTGTATATCTCTCATTTACCAAGCCATAATACAAAGAACTTGACAACACCTCCATCATTTCATCCGCTGTTGCATTCTCTTCTTCTTCTTTTAACTGGTCAATATAAGAATATCCATATATATCCGCCTTAAAACGCAACTGTGTCTGCCCTACTGAAGCAAAAGCATAATTGCCTTCTTCATCTATAATAATGCCAAAATTCGTGATTAAGGTATCGCCATTATCCTCGACTATTTTATCGAGTTTATAAATCGTTGAATTTAAGGTTAAATGCCTTTCCAGCGTTGTTTCATATAAGCCATTATCTTCTATCGTAATATTATAAGCAACAATACTCTCTGCTAATAAATTGCCTTTCACATCATATATATTGCCTCTAGTGCCGTTTGTCACTCTTTCATTTTCAATTTGTAATGTAAACCTTTCTTGATAACTCTCACCATTTACAATTTGTAATTGAAACAACCGATATACAATCACACCGAATAGGGCACTAAAAACAATGGCCAAAATAATCGTCCTCGATTTTGCCATCTTAATAAATTTTTCTTTAAAATCATTAAACAAATCTATTCGCACCCCTTTTCTCCATCGCCTCTAACTTATGATTAATCGCTAGAATAATCTGGTATAAAACAATCGTAATAAGCACCGTATATACTACTTCTGGGATTATGATTCTCCTCAAATAATAACCAAAATCCAAGCGTCCCCTTAAAAGGAACAAAATCAAATATGTTAAAATCCCATAAATCAAATCACTTATCGTAATTAATATCATCGGAAGCTTTATATCATCATCATAAAATATCTTATTAAAAAATCCATTTACATAACCGATATACATATATATAAGAGCATTCATCCCTAAGATTTCACCATATAACAAATCAATCATCAGACCGCAGATAAAACCAATGACTAAGCCCTCTTTTTTCCCTCTCATAAATCCATAAGTGGAAGTTAATACAATTAATAAATTTGGAGTGATAGAACCTAAAGAAAGCGATTGGAATATTGTTGACTGTAAAATCAAACAAATCCAAATTAAAAGTCCAACTACAATTTTTCTTCTCAATTACTTCTCCTCCTCTTTTTTACCTAATCCTATTCCTCGGTTGACATACTCTGTGTTTCTTCTTGTGGCTCTGGTTCTTCACTGCCTTCAACCGCAGCTCCCTCTTGATTCGTCCCCTCACCAGTCACTTTTAACTCTGTCAACACTACTACTTCTTGTAAATGTTCAAAATCTACCACCGGAGTTAATGTTCCTGAATAAGTGAGATTATTATTATCCAATGTGATTTCCGTAATATAACCGATTAATATACCCGAGAGATATTTATCACTAATGTTTGATGTGACTATTTTATCGCCCACTTTTACATTTCCATCATTATCAATTAAATTGGTAAAGGCAATCTTATTATCATCAATCAAACGTAAATCACCATTTACAATACATCTATCACCTGTATCTAATACCATCGCACTTATTCTGCTGGTATCATCAATAATCGCCCGCACCTTTGCCCAATCCGGCCCCACATCAATGACAATTCCTACCAACCCATTCCCAAGTGAGATGACGTTCATATCCTTTTTCAATCCGTCATTGCTGCCTTTATCAATATTAAACACATTATACCAGTTCCCTGTCGCCTTTGAAATAATGCGAGATACTACCATATCTGAATCCGCATATCCGCCGTCCAAATTGTAATGTTCACGCAAACGCTCTAGTTCATATTTACTCTGTTGTAATGTTGTATTCTCTGCAGTTAATAGTTCTAGCTGTTGTGTGAGGGCAGCATTTTTAGCAATCACACCATCTATTTCCTGAAAATGTTCACTTTTTTCATTTAACCAAAGACCTACATTGTTAATCCCTTTTTGAATTGGCACCACGATGAAATTTGATACTGTCTTTAACGGCCCCGCCGTTATATCAGTAAAAAAACTCATCGCTATCATAATCGCACAAAGTATCGTTAGGACTATTAAAATATATTTACTTCGAAAGGAAGTCTTTTTCTTCTTATTCATGGTAATCACCTATTTATATTTTACTAGGCATATCTTGAATCGAATATGCCAGTTTTCTCAGTACTTTATTGTTTATTATCGTTGTTAATCCCTTAATTGTACTTTCCGAAGGGTTCTGTGCCAAATTTATATCAATTCCTAATTCTAATTTGATATACTGCGGTAAATTTTTTATATTCGCCACACCACCGGTTAAATAGATACCAGTCTCAACAATATCTTTTATTAATTCGGGCGGTGTTCGTTCTATCAGACTGTTGATACTATCAATGATCAAATCCAATCCTTCTAAAATAGCTTCATTAACAACCGCTGATGAAATCTCCACTGCTCTTGGTAAACCTGATACATTATTTACCCCCGACACCGTCAGTTTCTTTGGTTCCCCAATGCAAACATAAGATAATTCTTTTTTCAATATCGCTGCTGTTTTCATTCCAATATTCAAATTGTATCGTCTTCTGACCAAGGTGCAAATAGCCTCATCCAACATATTCCCGCCAGTATATAAGGTTTTACTGATAATAACTCTGCCTGCCGCCAAAATTGCTAATTCGGTCGTTTCGGCACCAATATTAACAATCATCTTTCCTTTATCAGCCGCAAAATCTATTCCAAAATATGCCGCATCGGCAATCGCCTTTTCCACAATCCTTACTTTCTTTGCTCTTAAGACAGCTCCTTTTACTACCGCAAAAAACGCTCTTTTTTGTACCTCGGTAATATCCGTTGGCACCACAATATAAAAGTGAGAATGCTTTGTTCTAAGAGGTGATATTTTTTTAAGCAATCCATAGAGCAATAACTCGGTATTGTTAATATGCCCTACCACCCCGTTTACCATCGGGCAGTTTACGACTATATTGATTGGCGCTTTTTCATACATCTCATAAGCCATATCGCCAATGGCGATTACCTCATCTTTATCTTTTACTGCCACCATATTTTTTTCATTTATAAATTTCTTTTTACTTAGTGAACTAATTTTTATATTTCCCGTTCCTAAATCTATTCCGAAAACATTATTAATGAACATATAAAGCCTATCCCCTTTTTTATTTATAGCATTCCTCTTTCATTAAAACTTATATAACAATTATCACCGATTACTATATGATCTAAAAGATGAATCCCGATTAAGTCCCCTGCCGTTTGAAGCCTTTTTGTCGTTAATATATCCTCCCCGCTCGGCGTTGGATCTCCGCTGGGATGATTATGTACTAAGATCATATTAACGGTGTTATATTTTAACGCTTCCACAAAAATCTCACGAGGAGATACCAAAGATGAATTAATGGTTCCGGTTGAAATAATCATGTCTTTTAAAAATTTATTCTTGGTATTCAACATAATTAAAATTAACTGCTCTCTTTCCTTATGTCTTAATTCCTCCATATAATAATCTGCTATCGTCGCTGGAGTATTAAAACTTAGGCTTTGTTGTGCGGTAGTTTTTGAAATTCGATTGGATAACTCTGCAATACATTGAATTTGTAACGCTTTTACTTTCCCAACACCCTTAATTTTAAGCAAGTCATTCACACTTAAATGCTGAAGCATTAAGAGTCCAGTATGCTCTTTTTTCAAGGTCAAAATTCGTTCCGCCAAATCCAAAGACTTCATTCCCTTTGTCCCTGTTCTAATAATAATTGCCAACAGCTCCGCATTTGTCATCGCAGCAGCCCCATATTTTAAGCATTTTTCATAAGGTCTTGCCTCTTCTGGCAATTCCTTTACTGTACAATTTGTATTCATTATTGTGCCTCCTTATTTGCTCTCTCCCAGCAAATAAAGTGACCTTAGAGGAAACGATAGATAATCAGAGCCATTACGATACCAATTATACTCGCTATCGTTACTTTGATAGATAAACCAAAGGTAAAAACCAAAATCCCCAAATCTAACACAAAAGGGGTCGGAATGCCAAAGGACTGCCCAAAGTTTAACCAGCTAAGAAAACTCACGCCTGCAGCAAGACTTCCCAAGAAGCTGCCCAAAACAACGCCTACTAACAACAACAGGAGTAATATCCATACATTCTTATTCGTTGTACTTTTCTTCATAAAACCTTTCCTCTTTCTCGTATTTTTTTAGGGTGTAAACACTAATCTCCCCATAATAAAACTTATTCTATTCTACCATGATTCAGTATTATTGTATACATCTATTAATCTTAATTTTTTCTTAGAACAAGGGCATATACTTCTGTATGATGGCCTCTGAAACTTTGATTCCATCTATCGCCGCTGATGTAATTCCTCCAGCATATCCGGCTCCCTCACCACAAGGATAAAGTCCCTTTATATTGCTTTCAAAAAGGTTATCCCTGACAATTCTTACCGGTGAAGAGGTTCGACTTTCGATGCCTGATAAAATCATATCTCTTCTTGCAAATCCTTTTATTTTCTTATCAAAAGCCTTTATCCCCTCTTCTAATGAACTGCTGATAAAGTCCGGAAGTATCTCTTTTAAGTTAGCAAATTGAAGATTTCCCTTGGTACAAGGCTTGATATCTCCAAAAGCAGTGCTGCATTTCCCTGCTAGAAAATCCCCATATAATTGAACTGGTATCTTTCCATCTCCAAGAACAAAGGCCTTTTTTTCAAGCTCTCTTTGAAACTTCACTCCCGCCAAACAACCCGTTTCCCCAAAATCTTCGGGAGTGACGGTGACAATAATCGCACTGTTCGCATTTTCACTATCCCGTTTGTAATAACTCATTCCGTTTACCGCCAGTCCGCCCTCTTCCGACGCTGCATTTACCACATATCCGCCCGGACACATACAAAAGGAGTAAATACCTCTGCCGTTTGATAACTGGGCTGTTAATTTATAATCCGCCGCCGGCAGTTTATCGGCAAATTTTTCACCATATTGAGATGTATTTATCATCTGTTGGGAATGCTCCACTCGAACACCAACCGCAAAGGATTTTGCTTCCATTTGCACCTTGAGCCGCTCAAGCATTTCAAAAGTATCTCGCGCGCTATGTCCAATCGCTAATACAAGTACTTCTGTTAGGATTTTCTCCTGATTATTGATAGTTATACCAGTAATTTCATTATTCTCTATAATTATATCTGTTAATTGACTTTCAAAGCGTATTTCTCCGCCCAGTGAAAGAAGCTTCTTTCTTAAATTTTTCACCACCTCGATTAGGACATCTGTTCCGATATGAGGCTTATTTAGATACAAAATTTCTTCCGCTGCTCCTGCTTTGACAAACTCTTCTAGGACCTTTTTATTTCTTCCCAAACTATCTTTTACTAAGGTATTCAACTTCCCGTCTGAAAAAGTGCCAGCTCCCCCTTCACCAAATTGTACATTTGAATTCGGCGAAAGTTTTCCTGTTTTCCAAAAGGTATGTACTGTTTCCTGTCTTGTTTCAACCGCTTCCCCTCGTTCCAATATGATTGGGCGATACCCGCATTCTGCTAAGAGCAAACCACAATATAAGCCGGCCGGTCCACTCCCAACAATAACTGGTCTTTTTTTCAAAGGCACCTCCCCTTGAAGCGGTGTTTTATATGTTTTGGGTTCTATCACTTGTATATTCTGGTTATTTCTTTTCCTTTTAAGAATATCTTCTTCCTTTTCCAGCGATACATCTACCGTATATACATATTTTATATCCTCTTTTTTTCTTGCATCAATAGATTTCTTTGCAATCGAAAAAGCATTTATCTCATTTAAAGAGATGGATAATATTTTTGCTACTTCCTTTTTTATATCATCCTCACTCTGCTCCACTCTCATCTTAAGTTGTTGTAAGCGTATCATTCTTACTCCCTTCCTGCATGTGTTCCAGCAACAAAACCACTAGACCATGCCCATTGCAGGTTATAGCCGCCGCAAACACCATCTATATCAATAATTTCTCCAGCAAAATACAATTTTGAAACTAATTTTGATTCCAATGTATGCGGATTTATTTCTTCAGTATCCACTCCGCCTTGACACGCTTGTGCAAATTCAAAACTATGGCTTCCCACAATCGTTGCTGGAAATTCTTTTAATAACTTTCCTATATCGCGAATCTCTTGTGCTGTTAATTCATTCACATTTTTACTTTCTTTGATATGCAATATTTGATAAACCACTTCTGCTAATTTTTGCGGGAAAAAGCCCGTTAAAAATGCACTCACCCTTTTATGTCCACTCTTTTCTCTTCGCTCCCACAAGTATTCTTCCAAAGATTCTTTTGTATATTCTCTTGCAAAATCTATATAAAGCACTGCTCTTTTTTTCTGTTCCAAGGCTTTTACTGCAAATCTGCTCACTTGAAATACCGCAATGCCTGATACTCCAAAACTGCTTATCTGCAACTCACCCTCTTCTTGTGCCTGTAAAGCATCCTCAACAAACAGCGAAATCCTCACTTCTCGCCTCACACCAGCTAATTTCCCATAATATGTTTCCTGTACTTTTAAAGGAACCAATGCTTGTAATGGTTTTTGAAGCCGATGCCCAAATTGGCGTGCCAATTCATATCCGCTGCCGTCACTTCCGTATACCGGCGCTGCTTTTGAACCAGTTGCCAGAATAAGCGCTTCTCCCTGATATGTCCAGGAACTCGTTTCCACCAAAAATAACTCTTCCTGCTTCTTGACACTCTTTATCTCTTCTTGCCCCTTTATCACTATCTTCAAGCGCTCACATTCCATCAGCAGCACTTCTAATACTGAAATCGCCTGCTCTGATTGCGGATATATATATCCCTTTTTTTCCTTACAGACCACTCCCAGTTCTTCAAAAAAATTCATTGTATCGGCCACACTAAATTGTTCTAATGCCGACACCACAAAAAGAGGGTTTTCCCCTCTATACTTTTCAAGCCCTTGTTCTGTATTTGTCAAATTGCATTTCCCGTTGCCCGTCGCCAAAATCTTCCGCCCCGGTTTCTTCATTCGTTCCAAAATAGTGACCCGCGCCCCTGACCTCGCTGCCAAAATCGCTGCCATAAGTCCTGAAGCTCCTGCCCCTATCACAATCACATTTTTCCCCACTCAACTCTTCCTCTCTACCACTAGCCATCGCCACCATACCGAGGCGAAGTTCCCCATCACACTTCTATAATTCGTTCGCTGAAAAGTTTTTGTACGGTGGATAAAATTCCCAGCTTCGCATGATACCAAGTGAGTCCACCTTGAAAATATACCGCATATGGCGGCTTAATCGGAGCGTCCGCACTCAGCTCTATTGAGGAACCTTGTACAAATGCTCCAGCAGCCATAATCACATCGCTATCATAACCTGGCATCGCCCACGGTTCTGGTGTTACATAGCTATCAACCGGAGCCGCACTTTGAATCCCTTGACAAAAGGCAATCACTGCCTCTCTCGTTCCAAATTCCACCGCCTGAATAATATCATGACGGCTTTCCACACCATTAGGAACCACTTTATAGCCTAATTTCTCATAAACATTGGCGGCAAATATCGCTCCCTTTAAAGCGCCCGCAACCACTGTCGGTGCTTGAAAAAAACCTTGATAAAAAGACTGCATAACCCCCAATGACGCACCTACTTCTTTCCCTAGACCCGGAGATGTCAAGCGATATGCGGCATTTTCTATACATTCTTTGCTCCCTACTATATAACCACCTACGGGTGCCAATCCTCCGCCCGGATTCTTAATCAGCGAACCGACTACCATATCGGCGCCTACTTCTGATGGTTCCACCGTTTCTACAAATTCGCCATAACAATTATCGACCATACAAATGATATCTTTTTTAACACTCTTCACAAAGGCAATCAACTCTCCTATCTGTTTCACTGACAGACTAGAACGTGTTTGATAGCCTTTTGAACGTTGTATCGTCACTATTTTTGTTTTTTCATTGATATTTTTTCTAATATTTTCAAAATCAAAAGATCCATCCTCTAATAATTCTACCTGTCGATAATGAATACCATATTCTGCCAGTGAACCTTTGGCGGGACGTATTCCAATTACTGACTCCAAAGTATCATATGGCTTTCCCACCGGAGAGAGCAATTCATCTCCCGGCCTTAGATTTGAAAATAAGGCTAACTGTAACGCATGGGTTCCACAGGTTATCTGGGGTCTTACAAGAGCATCTTCGGTTTTGAATACCGAAGCATACACCGCTTCTAAGGTATCTCTTCCAATATCATTATAGCCATAACCACTGCTACCGCCAAAATGAACATCACTCACTCTATTTTCCTGCATCGCCTGTATGACTTTTAACTGATTATATTCAGCAATCTGTTCTATTTCTTCAAATCGCTCTTTTAATCCTTCTTCTATCGGAGTACAAAATTTCAAAACATCTTTTGAAATCCCTAATTTCGCATACATATCTTCCATTCGTTGCTTTGTCATGCTCTTTAATGTCCTTTCTAAGAACTGATATTTCATGATGTGATTTCTTTATGTTTCAAGATATCCAGCATATTTTCTAAAATCATTTCATTTTGATACTGAAATTCATTTTTTTGTATCCAGATGACATCATTTTCTCGTTTAAACCATGTCAACTGTCTTTTTGCAAAATGTCTAGTATCTCTTTTTAATATATATATCGCTTCTTCCAGCGTAATTTCGCCGTCTAAATAAGCGAGTATTTCTTTATAACCCAATCCCTGCATGGAAACCATTTCCCTCGTGTACCCTTTTTCCTTTAGCCTTTGCACTTCTTGAAGAAGTCCGTTTTCCATCATCAATTCAATTCTTTTTTCTATCCTTTGATACAAGTTTTCTCTGACATCATTTAAAACAAAGTAGGCAAAATTATACGGTGACTCTTTTTTTGCCTGTTCCTTATTATGTTCAGAAATCTTTTCACCTGTTTGCTGATAATACTCCAAGGCTCGTATCACTTTTTTTACGTTGTTTTGATGTATCGCAAGGGCTGCTTCTAAATCCACTTCCTTTAGCTTATGATAGAGATATTCTCCCCCTTTTTCCGCTGCCAATGCTTCTAATTCGCTTCTATATGTCATATCATTTGGATTCTTTGTAAATTCTATCGCATAAAGAATTGACTGAATATAAAAGCCTGTCCCGCCAACTAAAATAGGAATTTTATTTTTCGCATAAATTTGTTCCATATATTGTTTGGTGAGGTGTTGAAATCTTGACACATTAAAGTCTTCATATGGTTCTATTTCGTCCACTAAATAGTGCGGTATTCCCATCATTTCCTGAGGAGTGATTTTAGCTGTACCAATATCCATCTCTTTATACACCTGCATGGAATCTGCTGATATAATTTCACCATTCACTGCTTTTGCTAAAGCGATGGATAGCTCAGTTTTTCCGACTGCTGTTGGACCGGTCAAAATAATTAAGGGTCTTTTTATCATCACATTATACAATCCTTTTAAATTTCTTTTCAATCTCATATCTGGTCATGGAAACGATTGTCGGGCGTCCGTGCGGACAATGATACGGATTTTCCAATGTCAGCAGCTCTTCAATCAGTTTTTTTGCTTCCATTTGTGAAAGTCTATTGTTCCCTTTCACTGCTGCCTTACAGGACATGGAAGCGATTTTTTCATCAATCATCTCTGATTTTACCCCTCCCATATTTTCAGACAGACTATCTAATATTTCAATTAATAGTTCTTTTTGAGCAAGCCCATATAAATTAGCCGGCAGCGCACTCACCGCATATTCTTTACCGCCAAATGCTTCGATCGCAAAGCCTAGATTCGTAAAATGTGCCATATATTTTTTCAATAATGTTTCTTCTAGCATACTTAATGTTAAAATAATTGGCGGACTAATTTGCTGTGAAGTAAATTCCTTATTTTTCATTCCTTTGAGCATTCGCTCAAATAAGACCTTCTCATGTGCTGCATGTTGATCAATCATATACATTTTTTCTTTGAATTGAACAATCCAATAAGTATCAAATATCTGCCCCACAATCTGATGCTCCGCTGTTGCTTCCTGGGTCAAAAGCTTTTCTTCAAACAACTCAAGCTGTTTTTCCAGCTGTGGCGGTTCCTTTTTTTGTACCTGATAGGAATTACTTTCTTTGATGACATTTGACTGCCACACTCTCTTTTCTTCTGGCTTTGGAGCCGCAACCCCCAAATCCATTTCAAAATGAATGACCGGTTTTTCTATCTTATTCTTATCGGTCGTTTCAGTCTCTTTATTCAATCTATTGATTTCAAATGGTTCTGGTATTTTTTTATCAAATTGGGGATTTGCTTTTATTTCACTTTTTTTATTATCAATCGAAACCTGCGGGATTAGTTCCTTATTACTCAATGCCGTTTTCAAACTCTCCACAATCAAATCATATAGTTCTGTTTGGTTACTAAAACGCAGCTCCATTTTTGTCGGATGGACATTGACATCTAACAACTCTCCTGACATGCCAATATGCAATGCCGTAAATGGATATTTATGCTGCATTGTATACGGTTTATAAGCATCTTCAATCGCCTTAGATATCAAGCTGCTCTTGATATATCTGCCATTGATATAATAATTTTCATAATTACGATTACCGCGTGAAATGCTGGGTTTTCCAATGTATCCCTTAATGGATATATCATTTTGCTCAACCTTTATCTCTAATAAGTGGTTAGCTATATCCCTACCATACACACCATATATAATATCTTTTAAATTCGTATTTCCAGAAGTATGAAGCTTCACTTGATTGTTATTGATAAACTTGAAAGAAATATCGGGATGTGACAACGCTAATCTTTCTAATAAGTCACTGATATAACCAGCCTCCGTAACCGCTGATTTCAAAAATTTCTTTCTCGCTGGGGTATTATAAAATAAATTACGAACCAAAAATGTGGTTCCTTCAGGAGCCCCAATATCCTCGATACTCTTTTCTTTGCCGCCCTCAATGACATATCGCACACCGGTCAATCCTTGTGAAGTTTTGGTAATTAATTCTACCTGACACACTGCGGCAATACTCGAAAGAGCCTCTCCTCTAAAGCCTAATGACTGAACCGTCAATAAATCTTCTACTGATTTTATCTTACTGGTTGCATGACGAAGAAAGGCCGTTGGTACTTCTTCTTTTGGTATTCCCATGCCGTTATCGGTAATTCTCACAAAGCTGATGCCACCCTCTTTGATTTCAACAGTGACCGCCGTTGCCCCTGCGTCGATGGAGTTCTCTACTAATTCTTTGACGATTGATGCCGGTCGCTCTATTACTTCACCCGCCGCAATTTTATCAATCGTATGCTGGTCTAAAACTGTAATATTTCCCATTTGTATTCCCCTCCTATCTCATCAGTTGTTCTGCCAACGGTTTTTCACTTTGTTCTGTAGTCGATAAATGGTGTTTAGCGCTTCGATTGGGGTTAGGGTACTAATCTCCATATCCCGAAGTTCGACAATAATATCATCATCTTTTATGGTGTCATATAAAGATATTTGCTCCATATCCACTTCATCATAGGTTTTTGACTTTATCTTCATCTTGCTGTCATTGTCAACCGAAATCATTTTTATTCTGTCAGCAACATCAGTATTGCTCAACTCTTCTACTAATTCATGCGCTCTGGCTATAACACTCTCCGGTACGCCTGCTAATTTCGCTACTTGGATGCCATAGCTTTTATCGGCACCACCTTTTATAATTTTGCGAAGAAACACAATATCGTCACCTTGCTCTTTTACCGCAATACAGTAATTATTTACACTGTTTAATTTGCCTTCTAACTCTGTTAGTTCATGGTAATGGGTAGCAAATAGTGTTTTTGCCCCTAACAATTTAGCATTACTAATATGTTCCACCACCGCCCAAGCAATGCTCAAACCATCAAAGGTACTCGTCCCTCTTCCGATTTCATCCAATATCAATAAGCTATTATTGGTGGCATTTCTAAGAATATTCGCCACCTCTGTCATTTCTACCATAAAAGTACTTTGTCCGGAAGCCAAATCATCACTCGCTCCAACACGGGTAAAGATACGATCAACTAATCCAACATTGGCACTCTTTGCCGGCACAAAGCTGCCGATTTGAGCCATCAACACTATCAAGGCAGCTTGTCGCATATATGTTGATTTACCTGCCATATTCGGTCCGGTTATAATTGAGATACGACTTTTATTATTATCCAAATAAATATCATTTGTAATGAACATATCGTTTTTAATCATTTTTTCCACTACCGGATGACGCCCGTCTTTGATATCAATAATTCCTTTTTCATTAATGCTTGGACGCACATAATTATTGCTTTCTGCCACATAGGCAAGCGAAGTAAACATATCCAGTCTGGCAACCGCCTTTGCTGTTTGCTGAATACGACGTACATTCTCCCCGATGCTATCTCGAATGCGGCAATATTCTTCATATTCCAAAGCATATAGCTTGTCCTCGGCACCTAATATAATTTCTTCAAGTTCCTTTAACTCTGGCGTTATATATCGTTCAGCATTTGCTAATGTTTGCTTTCTAATATAATTCTCCGGCACTTCACCCTTATAAGAATTACTCACTTCCAAGTAATACCCAAATACCTTATTATATTTTATCTTTAAGTTTTTAATTTGACTGTTCTCACGTTCTTTTACTTCTAATTCTGCCAGCCATGTTTTCCCCTCCGTTTTGGCATTTCTCAGCTTGGTAATCTCTTCATGATAACCGTCTTTGATTATACCTCCCTCACGAATGGTAATCGGTGGTTCTTCCTCTATCGCTGATTCCACTAGATCAAAGATATCCGTAAGAGCATCCATCTCTTCGTTAATTGACATTAATAAAGGGGATGCAAATTCTTTTAACAGCGTTTTTAGATGGGGCAACATTGACAATGAACTCTTAAAGGCAATTAAATCTCGAGGATTTGCCGTTTTATAAGTGATTTTACTGATGAGTCGCTCCAAATCATAGACGGGATTCAAATATTCTCTGATTTCTTCTCTTCCAATAATATTTTTATTCAATTCTTCAATTCCATTTAATCGCTCCAGTATTTCCGCTTTATTGATGAGTGGCTGTTCGATACATTTTCTAAGTGCCCTTGCCCCCATAGCAGTCTTTGTCTTATCAAGCACCCATAGCAGAGAGCCTCTCTTTTGTTTTTCTCGAAGCGTTTCCACCAACTCAAGATTTCTACGGCTGGAGCTATCAATAATCATGTATTTTCCAGTAGCGTATGGAGTAATATGAGTTAAATGTGCTAAAGATGTCTTTTGTGTATCGTATAAATACTGTAGTAACGAACCCGCCGCTATCACACCGCTGTCATAGTCTTTTAATCCCAGCCCCTCCAAAGTCTGTACTTGAAAATGGTCTTTTAGCACCCGCTGACAAATTTCTTCATCAAAATAAAATGCTTCCAAGTCATAAATGGCAATATTCATGCGTGAATTCATCTCTTCAATATCAATGCCGCTCACGTAGAAAGCATTGTTGCAAACGATTTCAGAGGGCGAGAATTTGTTCAACTCATCCATTAATTTTCGATCCGAATCAACCTCAGTAACAAAATAGTCACCCGTCGTCACATCTGCCAGTGAAATCCCATAGCGTTCTCCAATATATACGATACACATGATATAATTATTTTTTGTTTCATCTAATGCCTGTGTGTTCAAATTTGTTCCCGGCGTTACAATCCGAACAACTTCCCTTTTCACCAGTCCTTTAGCAAATTTGGCCTCTTCCATCTGTTCTCCGATAGCCACCTTGTAGCCTTTGGATACCAATTTGTTGAGATACCCCTCCACAGCATGATAAGGAACACCGCACATCGGTGCTCGTTCGTCTAAGCCACATTCTTTTCCAGTCAATGTTATCTCTAGTTCTCTTGAAGCAATGATTGCATCTTCAAAAAACATTTCATAAAAATCGCCTAAGCGATAAAAAAGAATACAATCTGGATTCTGTTTTTTTGTATCAACATATTGTTGCATCATCGGTGTAAGTTGCGCCACTTTTTATCCCTCTCTATCTCTCTTCTTTATACTGCTCACCCATGTAGTAAAATCCTTTGCATTCCACTAATGTGACATCTAATATCTTACCAATCATTGACCTATCGCCTTTAAAATGAACAAGCATATTATTAGTCATTCTTCCAGTCATCAGTTCCGCTTTATGACTGTTCACTTCTTCCACTAAGACCTTTTGTACACTTCCCTTAAAACGCTTACAAACCTCTTCCGAACCGAGATGAACCTCGTTTAAAACTCGTTCAAATCGCTCTTTTATAACCTCTTCGGTTTTTCCATCTTCCATTTCAGCGGCTGGTGTACCGGTTCTTTTTGAATAGATAAAGGTAAAGGCACTGTCATATTTCACCTGACGAATGACATCAATGGTTTCTAACACATCTTCGGCTGTTTCCCCCGGAAAACCAACAATAATATCGGTGGTTAGCGAAATGCCGGGAACCGCCTTTCTGATTTTTTCAACCAGCGTTAGGTACTGTTCTTTGGTATAAGCACGATTCATCTTTTTTAGAACACTGCTGCTTCCTGATTGGAGCGGCAGATGAAGATGATTACAGATTTTTTTCGATGCCCCCATCACCGCTATCAATTCATCGGATAAATCCTTAGGGTGAGATGTCATAAAACGGATTCTCTCCAAGCCCTCAATTTTTTCCACTTCAATCAGTAATTCGGCAAAAGTCATCGGTATGGACAAATTCTTGCCGTAAGAATTTACATTTTGCCCTAGAAGCATAATTTCTACCACACCCTCGGCTACCTGCTCTTTTATCTCTTGGATAATATCTTTTGCTTCCCTGCTTCTTTCCCGCCCTCGAACATAAGGAACAATGCAGTAAGTACAGAAATTATTGCAACCAAACATGATATTAATTCCTGATTTGAAGAAATACTTTCTTTCACTTGGAAGCTCTTCAACGATTTTATCCGTATCCTCCCAGATATCAATCACAGTTTTCTTCGTTTCACGACACGCTGACAATAATTCAGCAAATTTATAGATGTTGTGCGTTCCAAAAATAAGGTCCACAAAACGATAACTTTTTTTTAATTTTTCCACTACCTTTGTTTCCTGCATCATACAACCGCACAAGGCGATTCTCATATGAGGATTTTTCTTTTTTATTGTTCCAAGCCAGCCTAATCGGCCGTATACTTTATCATTTGCATTTTCCCGAATGGTACAGGTATTATAGATTACAAAATCCGCTCGTTCACTTTCTTCTTCGATATACCCTACTTGTTCTAAAATTCCCACTAATTTTTCAGAATCACGTGCATTCATCTGACAACCAAATGTCGTCACATGATAGGTTAAGGGGCGTCCCAGCTCTTCTGATAGCTTTTTGACTTGTTCCTGCACCTGTTTTATGAAGTAATATTGACGCATCGGTTCAAATTCTGGTATCGGCTGGGTTAAATCTATTTTATCAATCATTTTTTTAATCTGTGTATTCATGCTCTGCTCTTATCCTCTCTAATGCTATACTAATCCTTATTATACCAGTGGTTGTTTCTTATAGCAAGATTAGAAAAACATTCTCCATCAATACATGCTACTCAAATATTGAACTGCCACAATCGGCAAACCTACTATTTCTTTATAAGTAATCGCCTGATAACATAAATCAAGTGGAAATTTCGCCTCTTCTGCGATTGTTTCCACGGTAATCGCTGGCAAATTAAATTTTTCTGAAAAATAATGAACCGTATTTCCACCACTATTTTCGGTCAAAAATTCTTCCCTAGCTGTCCCCATATCATACTGACAACTCCTTTGCAGTTGTCTTGCCATCGCATGAGAATTTCGATTATAGGCTTCCCCTAGCGCTGCCCTAAAATAATAGATTATTTTACCTCGTGAATGAAAATCTAAATATGCTCCCATTTCATATTTTTGAAATACCTTGATCAGTGCTTTTGTTTCCTTTTCGCTGCCCGCACTATCATCTGCATGTATTGGGGCATAAGAAAAAGAGGGAAAGTTACGATTAATATCAATCCCCCTGCCATTTCGCTTCCATTCCTTCGCAGGAATATTCAATTCTTTATTCTTTTTGCGCAGTGTCATATTCCGAATCACATCAAATCCCTCTATTGCGATCGCATAGCCATCCGGATTCAGAAGCGGTATAAAGCATATCGCATACCTTGATAGTAAGGAGCTCATATCTATATGAATATTCCACATTGCACCAGCAACATATGCAACACAATACTCTTCTATCATTTTTAAAAACACCACCGGATTCACGCTTTCTCTTCCATGAACCCCTGCTGTGCAAACTAAACACTTCGCTCCACTGCCTAACATCAACATCGGAATCTCTCTATCATCATGACTTTTCCCTATCGTATGATAACTTATAACATCCTGATATGTTGCCGCTATCCGTTTTATTTCTTTCATTATATCTTGATATGTATAACACTGACCTAGCTCTATCATTGATTACCCCCATTTTTTGATTTCCCATCCAAAATCACCATTATGATGTAATCTATGCTATCCTTTTATCAAATATGCACCTATCGCACTTGACCATTTCCATAAATAATATATTTACTGGTTGTCAGTGCCGCTAAGCCCATCGGTCCTCTCACGTGAATTTTTTGAGTGCTAATACCTATTTCCGCCCCAAATCCAAATTCAAAGCCATCTGTAAAACGCGTTGAAGCATTGATATATACCGCCGCCGAATCTATTTCATTTAAAAAACGCTGTCCATTTTCATAATCTCTCGTTATAATAGCTTCAGAATGATGAGTGCTATACTGATTGATATGACTGATAGCTTCCGCTATTGATGAAACCGTTTTAATCGACATGATATAATCTAAATATTCCGTCGCAAAGTCTTTTGCTTCTGCTTTTTTTATCATCGGTAGAACCGCCAATGCCGCCTCATCTCCACGTAATTCCACCTGTTTTTCATCCAACTTCATTTTCACTAAAGGTAAAAATTCGGTTATAATACTTTTATGTACCACCAGCGACTCACAAGCATTACAGACTCCAATTCTTTGTGTCTTAGCGTTAAAGATAATATCAATCGCCATCTGAAAATCTGCTGTCTCATCCACATAAATATGACAGTTGCCCGTACCTGTTTCAATCACCGGTATCATGCTGTTTTCTACTACTGTCTGTATTAATCCGGCACCGCCTCTAGGTATTAAGACATCTATATACTCTTTTAATTTCATAAAAGCAATCGCGGTTTCCCTATTCGTATCCTCTATTAATTGTACCGCATTTTCGTCCACCTGATGCTCTCTTAACACTTCTTGAATGCAAAGAACAAGTGCCTTATTTGAATGAAGTGCATCGCTGCCGCCTTTTAAAATCGCCACATTTCCCGTTTTAAAGCACAGTCCAAAGGCATCTACGGTCACATTTGGGCGCGCTTCATAAATCATTCCAATCACCCCAAGAGGAACTCTTTTTTGACCAATCAAAAGATTATTGGGTCTTTTTTTCATCGCCAATACTTCCCCGATGGGGTCTTCTAATTGCACCACCTGTCGTAAACCGTCTGCCATGCTTGCAATCCTCTCGTCCGTTAGCAATAGACGATCAATTAAACCTGCATTCATACCATTTTTCTTGGCATTCTCGACATCCTTGGCATTTGCGGATAATATCTCTTGTTCTTTTGTCACTAATCTTTTCGCTACATCTTCCAAAATCTGATCCTTTAGATCAGTATTCATAATTCTAAGCAAGGACTCCGCCTTTTTGGCCGCTTTTCCTATTGCTATTAAACTAGACATCATTATTTTCCTCCCTCTTTGATGATTTTCTTTTTTAAAACACTCCCTCTTCTGTCGCAATAAGCTCTAATGCAATATCAAAGCTCTCACTTGGAAGACTGTCCATTATCTGTATTTGAAAAGCTAAGCCAATAGTTTTATACCAAGGGTATTTCGCTAAATATTTATCATAGTAGCCTTTCCCATATCCAATTCGCTGCTTTCCATAATCAAATGCAATGCCCGGTACAACAACTAAGGCATTCTCATCCATCGCCAACTGTTCCCCTATCGGTTCGGGAATCCCAAACGAACCATGAAGCAAATCCTCAAGGCCGTTAATATAATAAAATTCTATCTCTCCGTCTTCAATTTTAGGACAAGCTACTTTTTTCCCCAATGCCAGAGCCTTTTTAATAAGCACTCTAGTATCCACTTCACTGCCCATTCCCACATAGGTATAGATAGCTTGATACATCTCAAACTCCGGACTATCAAGCACATTCTCAACAATTTGTTTTTCCTGTTCCCATTTTTGTGCCAATGTGAGACCATTTCTTAATGCTAATACTGTTTTTCTAATTGCTGTTTTTTTGTCCAAATTTTTCACCTAAATTCGTAATCGAACCATCTTCTTCCTGAATACTGATATTATCTAGCTGCCCTCTCAAATTCCGTTTAAATAAAGCAATATATTCCTGCCGCAAAAGCGCTTGCTCCTTTTGCTCGCTTTCTGTCAACCCTTCTGCTTTCGCTTTTCTCGCTAATTCATTAATCCTATCTAATTTAATTTGTTCCATATCTTTCCTCTTTCCCTGTTCTTTTTTAATCTTCTGTTATTGTTTAGGTTAATCTTTTTACATAATCGGTAAGATAAAAATCTTCCTCTTTATTCGCTATAAATAGGGTTCCAAAATCTTCACCCTGAATTAATTTATGTATAATATGTAAATCCTCACCGTTTGCAATAAGCATATCCGCACCTGCTGCGGTCGCAATCGTTGCCGCTCGCAATTTGGTTGCCATGCCGCCAGTGCCAACGCCACTTGATGAACTATCTTTTCCCATCTTAAGTAAGTCTGCATTTATGCTTTCAACATGGGTAATAAATTCTGCATCGGGATTTTCATGTGGGTCATCAGTAAAAAGTCCATCTATATCGGATAATAAAATCAATAAATCAGCCTCAATTAATGCTGAAACAATCGCTGAGAGCGTATCATTATCGCCAAATTTATCCCCATGCTCAATTTCATAGGTAGAAATCGTATCGTTTTCATTTACAATAGGAACCACTCCCATCGTGAGTAGTTCCTGAAATGTATTCTTTGCATTTCTTCGATTTACATCATTGGTAAAAGTGCTCTTTGTCATTAAAATCTGCCCTGCAATTTGGTTGTACTCTGAAAATAATTTCTGATATATCATCATCAGCCTCGCCTGTCCAACCGCCGCACATGCTTGCTTTTCTGACAGCGTTTCCACTTTTTGTGCCAAGCCCATTGTTTGCTTACCCACTGGAATTGCCCCTGATGAAACTAACACAACTTCTTTTCCTTGATTGCGCAAATCACAAATCTCCCGCACTAATATTTCTAATTTCATAAAATTTATATTTCCTGTTTCTTCATGTGTTAAAGAAGAGGAACCTATTTTTATGACAATACGTTTCGCCTGTTCCAAGTTTTTTCTTATGTTCACAATATTTCCTCCGTCAATATAAAATCTTTTTTCTTTCAAAAACATTACTTTATTATGAACAATATACACCATTTTAGGCTATTAGTCCAGCATATATTCATATCATACAATTCTATTTCCGGCGATTAACTGGTATAATTCTCAAGAAAATTATACAATTCAAACTCATCTCTTATAAGCATCCCCTGTTGAATTTTTTCTTTCAGACTTTCCGGCAAATATTCCAGTGCTATATTCGTATATTCATAAATAGTCTGCTTGTCCTGTAAATAGACTGTAACCAAACCATGCTCTGCCGCAAGATAGTATTGATAAACAACTTCATATGTTTTTCGCAAAATAATCATTTCTCTTGAAAAAGACACTAATGAAACACTTAGGTAGCCTTTTTCTCTTTCCTCTTTCAAAAGGGTTTCATCATATTTTTTTAAATATATCAATAACTCTTCTCTTGTTAAACCCAAGAAACCAAGTGGAATTTGAACCACTTCTTCGATTAACTCCTTGGTATTCACATGATAGGTTTCTAAAATATATCTTGTATCTGATGTAATGATATCTTCTTTCGTACTATCCACTAAAATTAAATCTTCTCTTTCCTCTGCTAATTCTAATTGTTTTCTGCTCTCGTTATATCTATCAATAGCCGCCCTAGAACTCATAAGATAAACCAAAGACATAACCGCTAAAAACGATAAAATGCCAATACCATATTTTGTCTTTTTCATGGATTTCACTCCTTTTTTATATAGTATCAGCACTTTTATATGGGCTTATTCAATTTTTATGAAAAACTTTCCAATAGACTTCTTATCTTTTTAAAATAAATGTAATTTTTCAGCTACTTTGATAATCGAGCGACCTTTTGGTATTCCCCGAATTTCACTTTTGGTAATTCCCTTAAATTTCAACAGCAGCACCGCATATACCACTGCTCCGATAAGAATAGCCAATACAGTTCCAATCGCATTACTGTTGAGCAAAAGAACGCTCACCTTATACACTGCCAATACTACTATCCCCATAATCAACGAGCAAACCCCCGGAATAACAAAGGTCTTGACTTGTTCTTGTTGATATTGCAAATACTTCCCTAGCGCCCTTGCATTCAGCACACACATTGATATCGCAAAAATAAAATCCGCAATCGCAACCGCATAAATGCCGCCATTAAAAACAACTAATAGCAGTAATAGAAATACTAAATGGATTCCAATCGCAATCAAGGCATTCACTACCGGAACTTTTAATCTGTTAATTCCCTGCAATGCCCCATTTTGTATCGTGGAATAGGAATAAAAGACTAGCGTAAAACAACTGAGTATTAAAAGATTCGCCGCCAAAGCTGAACTATCTTTAAACAATAACTGTAGCACCGGTGAAGCCAGCACCCCAAGCCCTACCGCACACGGAATTGTCACTACCAATGTATAGCGCATGGACATATGTATTTTATCTCTTGCCAGCTTTTTATTTCGATTTACCATTGCATCTGAAAGACTTGGTATCATCGATGGTATCAAACAAGAAGCAATAATCAAGGGAACATTCGTCAACAATTTTACCTTTCCATAAAACACACCCCTAAATCCCGATATCGCTTTTTCCTCAAAACCTTTAAACTTCATAATATTATTAAAGATCCCAACATCTAATAACTCATTTATGTTATATGTAACCGTGCTCAATACGATAGGTACAATCGTAATCAGCAAAGCCTTATATATTACTTTGTAAGAATCTTCATAGCCGCCTGCATCTTGACGTTGTTGTTTTTTCAACACGCCCCTATAAGCGTAGAGAATAAAACAAAAAAATACTAATGCAACCGTCGCACTCACCAAAGTTCCTAAAGTGGAACCAGCCGCCCCATAAGCAGGACCTAATGTTTCATCTCCCATCTGATGGGCTTTTTCAACACCGATATTAAAAAAGATATGAGCGGCAATCACACTTACCACTGCATTGATGACACCCTCTACTATCTGCGAAAAAGCTGTTGGTAACATTGTTCCAAGCCCTTGAAAATATCCTCTTACTGCCCCTAATATAGCCATTACAAATAATGTTGGAGCAATTACTCGCAACGCATAAACACCTGGCGGTGAACCCAAAATATTGGCAAAGGATTGAGCGAATATAAAGGTGATAACACTAATCACACCACCCACAACAAGCGCAAACAATACAGCACTTTTAAATACCTTAATCGCATTTTTTTTTCGTCCCAATACCATTTGAGTTGATACTAGCTTTGAAACAGCAATCGGCAGTCCAAAAGAAGAAATCATTAACAGCATGTTATAAACACTGTACGCTATATTATAATATCCGTTGCCCTCATCACCTAAAATATTTGTGATTGGCACCCGGTATATTAGACCAATCATACGCACAAGAATACCTGCTGCCGCCAAAATACTCCCCTGTACTAGATAATCTGAACCCTTGCTTCTCTTTTTATTCTCCATTTCACCCTCTATTCCGCATTAATTACTACTCTGTACTCGTAACTATCCTGCACAATACATACCCATGTTTTACCCTGATTCAATGTGATTTCTTCACCTGTAATGGCATTGTAATATCTAGTTGGACCAAATTCGCTATCCTTTTCCCATGTGACCGCTATCGCTTTTCCATTTGTAATAAAATCACCAGTACCACCATATATCGTATCAATATTCAAATATCCATTTTCATCAAAATTTTGCCACCAAGAATATTGTATAATAATGTTTTTATACTGCAATGCTTCTCCGGTCAACTCATCTATTTGCTCCGCACCATATTGGAATCTAGTATATAAACCAGTCGCCTCATCATACTCAAACCACGGATTATTTATCGTATAACCCAGTTCTATGTAAGTCGCACCATATCCGTCTTCTAATTCTATCATTTCATCCTTTTCGGCAAACCGATAATGTCCGGTATAATATTCACTATATTCCGAACGATACCCCATAATATCCATCGCACTCTCAATGCCAAACGCACTCGCATAGGCATTATGTGGTGCATAGCGGTCAGCGGTTCGATAATATACCGTCGAGCCAATCGCTTCTAATCCGCTTAAATTATGTGTTTCATACATACCTAAAAGAGGCAATGCATATACCGCTTGCCCATAATGAAGATATACCGCATCAAATTCTCGTGCGTAATATACATAATAGTTTCGGCAGCTTCTAACAGAACCAATCTTTTCAAGATTCTGATAATCTTCAAAAATAGCCATCAGCCGAGTATAATTCCCCTCCACAGGCGCTTCATAAATAACATCGGCATTTGCGATTCCGGCTTGTGGCAATGCTTCCAAGCTATTCCCTAACATCACTGCAATCGGACGATGATTTCCAATGCTCTCATCCACCCATTTTCCCGTCAAATAACTTTGTACCATGCCTTCAGTATTTTCGGTCTCCGTCTCGGTTTCCGTTTCTTCTATTGTGATCTTTTCGGTCTCGGTTTCCGTTATTTTTTCAGTTTCCGTTTCTATTATAACCTCTGCTGTTTCCAGCTCTGTTTCCTCTACTATCTTTTTTTTACACCCTATCAACAATACCGCCATCAACCCCAGTAATAACATTGCTACTTTTGCTTTTTTCATAAAAATTTCACTCCATTCTTTATTACATCAAATTAACGCTTAATATCTAATCGCTTTAACACTTCTTCTTGCTTCGCTTCCATTTCGTTCGCTTCTTCTATCTCCATATGGTCATAGCCTAATAAATGAAGCATACTGTGAGCAATTAGAAATGCATATTCTCTTGTTAATGAATGTCCATACTCCTCCGCTTGCGCCAAAACTTTTTCGGTGCAAATCACAATATCTCCAAGCACTAACTCTCCTGTTTCCGGATTAAAATTATCTACAATCTCTTCTTCTAGTCCCTCAAAATCAGATGGTGATTTAAAATCTACATTCGGAAAAGATAGCACGTCTGTCGCCCTATCTATTCCTCGAAACTGTTTATTCATTTTAGCAATCTCATTATCAGATGTCAATACCAAGTTCACCTCAGTCTGATAAGGGCATTCTTCATATTCCAGCACCATCTCAATGACTTTTTCGGCTATTTCTTGCACCTCTAATGATAATGTTATTATACTCTCATCTTCTATGTGTAAGCTCATCAATTTCTTCTCTCTTTTTTACTTTTTGTTCCCCGACTGTTTTTCGCTGGTGTTTTATCCTTTTCATAGGCTTCATAGGCTTTTACTATTTTTTGAACCAATGGATGCCTTACCACATCCTTACTCGTCAACATACTAAAACCAATATCATCAACCTTCTTCAACACCTTTGCCGCCTCTTCCAGCCCTGACTGTGCGGATGCAGGAATATCTTTTTGAGTTAAGTCTCCAGTCACAATCACCTTTGAACCAAATCCAATTCTGGTTAAAAACATCTTCATCTGTGCTGGTGTTGTATTCTGTGCCTCATCTAGTATAATAAAACTATTATCTAATGTCCGCCCTCTCATATATGCCAATGGTGCGACTTCAATCAACCCTTTTTCCATATTTTTATGAAAACTTTCCGCCCCCATGATTTGATGGAGTGCATCATATAATGGCCGCAAATATGGATCCACCTTGCTTTGTAAATCTCCTGGCAAAAATCCCAATTTTTCTCCCGCTTCAATCGCTGGTCTCGTCAATATAATTCTTCCCACTTCTTCATTTTTAAAAGCATGTATTGCCATCGCCATCGCTAAATATGTCTTTCCTGTTCCTGCAGGACCAATCCCAAACACTATCATCTTTTTACGAATTTGATCCACATATTCTTTTTGCCCCAAGGTCTTTGGCTTAATCGGCTTTCCGCTAATCGTATGACAAATCACATCTTTATCAATTTCAACTATCTGTGCTTCCTGCTCTTCAAAGGAAAGTGCTAAGGCATAATTGACATTTTGCATTTCTATTTGATTTCCTCTTTTTGACAGTTCTATTAGTTGCTCAAATACGCTTTCTGCCTTCGTTGCCGCAATTTCATTTCCTAATATTTTCAGTTTATCATCTCGTGTAATAATGGTTACATTAAATGTTTTTTCTATCTTTCTTAAATTTTCATCAAATTGTCCAAACACATTTTTGCTGTGTTCCATTGGTAAATCTATAACTCTCTCAATTATACTCATTCTCTATAGTTCCTTCCTCCAAAGAATCTAATGTTTGAGCCGGAACCCTTTTTCCTATTTTCTCAATCACAATTATCTGACCATAAGCCTTGCAAAATTCTTCGTTCATTTCTATTTTAACATTATTCTCAAATATTTGAACCCCCTTTTCCATTAATTTTTCATTAAATAGAACTAAACTCTCATTTGCTCTGTTTATCGCTTCCTCTTCGGTGTATCTTTTTGTTATCGTCACATACTCACTTTGCTTTGTTGTTCCGATATGAATCGGAATATAAAAACTTTCGGTTAGCTTGAGTTGTTTTTCATTTGTAATTCTATCAGATTCCTCATACAAATCATCTTTTGGAAATAATCCATAGTTTGTTTCAAAAAGTTTGATATATGTAGTTTTTTTTGATTTCCCAGTAAATTCCTTGTATTCATAAGTAAATGAAAATTCATCCTGATATGTATATGTTGTTTGGATATAAATATCTGCATCAGCCGGATAATATTCAAAGCCAATTACTGTTTTGCTATCATCCATAATGTCCACCCGTCCAGAAACTAAAAGCTCGTCTACTGCTACGTTATCACCCACAGTCACCTGCGCCTTTCCCGCTCTGGTAATAATCGCAGTAATTATTCCCTCCTTATTCGCAACCAAATCACTCGCTTCATATTCCACTATATCTTCTAGGTCTATATCGGTATTTTCCTGCACCTTTATCTTCAAACGTGTGCCCTCCACTTTTGCTGATACCCAAATAATATCGCCAAACTTTGCTCGCAAAAGCCTTTCAATTTTGACACAGTCAACATCTTTCTTTAATAATCCATGTGTTACCCCCTCTTCCTCTAAATATTCTAAAATGACCTCTGTCGTTCTTGAATAATTCCCCTCAACATCTATATTCCATATAAATACTGATAACAAGGTAATAATCGCAATACAAACTATAATTCCAATGAAAAAGCTCTTTCTTTTTCGATGGCGATGAAGAAAAAAGGGGAAGCCGACCTTTTCCTTAATGATAATTTTTGTTTTGGTTTTTTTTAATAATGGTCTTAATTGTTTTAATCCTTTGACACTGATTTTCATTTCGTATACACTGTCTATATTCCTCAAATCCCATAACAGGATATTATGATTACTGCAAAGATTTAAAAAGCGTTCCGGTGAAAAGCCCATTAAACGAAAGGTAACATAACCACGTAGATATTTCAGCAATTTTACAATCAAAAAGCACCTCCAGTTTATATTTTCATTTTATAACATATAATTTACCTGATTGATGACACCGGTAATTTTCATTTCATCATTGGTATAGTATTCAATGTGGAGTTTTATACCTAATATTTCTAATTTACATGTCTTTGTCTGTAGCTTTATTTTATCTTCTGTATATTCAACAATTCCACGATAGTTTTCGATATAGGCCTCTGTTTGCCCTGTAATGGTGGCAATCACTGCACCAAAAGCTAAATCTTTAGGAACTTGCAATATCTCCACTACATTTGAGCTGATTTTTCCGGGCAATTTTGATGTTTTCTTAGGAGATTTATTTTTTCGGTTCCTCATGGACTGCTCCTATAGGTTTATTAACTAATATATGCTTTTTCTCTTAAAATATGAATAAGGCCCAACACTTTTTTGTGCCAGACCTCACTATCCTCTTTTAATATCCTAATTCAGTTATGATTTCTTTCACCTCATCAGCATAAGTACTCGCTACGGTAAAAAGAATCATGGTATCATCAGTATAAGAAATATAATGGTAGTTATCACCATCTATAACCCCATATACATTATAATTTTTCTCGGAAATACTCACCTCATCTGTTGCAGTTCCTGTTTTCCCCTCTTCAAATATGCTTTTATTTAATTCAAAGAGTCCTTTTGCCTCCTCAACAGAATGTAATACATAAAAATCTATTTGGTAGCTATCATTCATCGCAATGATTGCCGTTTTTAATGCCTCTTCACCAGCATCAGCAGCTACATTGGCAGAAACATCATATATTGCAAATCCTCTTTCTTCCATTTTCATTTCAAACTCTAAGGCTGTTATCGCTTTTCTTGTTTTCCCGCATGCTGTAAAGGTGAGCATGGCTGTTGCTATAATTACAAGCACTATCACATAATTTAAAATTCTCTTTTTCATCTTTTTTTCTCCTTTTCAAAGGCCTCCATCTCTTCGTTCCACAATGTATAATCTCTTTCAAATAATTCCTCACACATGTCTCTTTTCAATGAAGTCCATTCCAATTTTTCCAGTAATTTTTGCCGTACAAATAGTTTACTCCTTTGTTTATATTTTGGCAAATGATTTTTTTCTAAAATCCTCTGCAATTCTGGTCGCCACATAATCGTCAGTTGATGCTCTCTTTTCATTTTCTTATTTTCCAGTGCCGGACGAATTTCTGTCACCAATATCGAACGCTGCTCCACACTGAGTACAAGAATTCCCCACTCTTTTGGCACATGCTCTTCCACATGTTTTTCATGTGTCTTGCCCACCGCAATATAATTATAATCACAGTATTTATTATAGTTGGTAACTTGGCGTTTTAATCTAGCATAGGTATCCGCGTCGCTTTTGATTTCAATCCCGACGAGCGTATCCTCGGTAAGCATAATCATATCCGCTCTGGATTTACCAATCGTCTTTTCTTCAAATATTCGGGTCTTCCCAAACCGCTCCTCTAAATAATCAAATAAAGGGTCGCGGATATCTTCATCGTATAATTTAATTTTTTCCATGAATATTCCTTTGATTTTTTAATTTCTTTTACTTATTCCGTACTGACTGTACTTTCACATTTTTCATTTATCTATTGACTTTTGATAGTTGGTCTTATATATCTACGTTAGCCCTAACAACTCCTGCTCTTTTGCAAGTTCTCGTTTAAGTTCTTCCTCTGTAGGCATATATAGCTTATATTTAGATGCAAATATTTGATTGCTATCTTCAGGCAAAGTATACTTAACTACTGAATCACTTTTATCAGCACATAAAATAATGCCAATAGGGAGGTTATCACCTTCATTCATTAGTTCCCTCGTATAGTAATTTACATACATCTGCATTTGACCAATATCTTGATGTGTTAGCTTACCTATTTTTAAGTCAATAATAACAAAACATTTCAACATATAATTATAAAAAACAAGATCGATATAATAATGCTCTCCATCAAAAGTAATATGTTGTTGCCTAGCCACAAACGAAAATCCACGTCCTAACTCCAATAAAAATTTTTGTAAATGATTAATCAATCCTTGTTCAATATCTTTTTCATAAAGATTAGGCGTTTGCTCTAATCCTAAAAATTCAAGTACATATGGATTTCTAATAATGTCTTTGACATCAATTCCTTTTTCCAATGTTTGAATTTCATTTCGTACACCCTCTTTATCTTTACTAGATAACAACCTTTGATAATAAAAACTATTTATTTGTCGTTCAAGTTGTCTTGTACTCCAATTTGCTTTTACACATTCATCTAAATAAAACATTCTTGCTGTATCATTTTCAACCTTTAAAAGCATTCTATAATGAGTCCAACTCAATTGGTCACGCAGTGCGTGACGATTTGGAAAAATCATATAAAATTGACGCATATATTTTAAATTCGTTACAGTATAACCCTTTCCAAATTCTGTCATCAATTTTTCAGATAAAAACTTTAATAAGCCTTGTCCATACTCTGTACGTTCATTTTTACCTTGGGCTTCACATATCTGTTTACCAATATTCCAATAAGTTTCTACCATTACAAAATTAACGGTAACAGATACTTTTTTCTGTGCTTCTGCTACTGTTATTCTTATATTTTCATAAATGCTTTTTTCAAATAAAACTTTCATTCATATACTCCTTCATGTGATTATTTATGCTTATTATTCTCTGATACTTCTTTGATTTTCTTTTAATTCATTATACGTCTGAGTGAGCTTATTTGCA
>JGI994J12354_10000034_pt1 | contig 111590 bp, 135 predicted proteins | sample IntmicLarv3ML3BL_FD_12354 | JGI IMG/M metagenome (IMG submission 12354) | reverse complement strand
CATACTCATACAAATACAATGAAAATGGAATACGAACAGAAAAAACAGTAAATGGAGTAACAACAAACTATTACTTAGAAGGAACAAAAGTAATCTATGAAAAAAATGGTGGAAGTACAATATACTATAACTATGACAACAATGGAAACATAGTAGGAATGAACTGTAATGGAACACAATACTACTATGTAAAAAACGCACAAGGAGATATAATAGGAATATTAAACAGTAGTTTAGTACAAGTAGTGAGTTATACATATGACAGCTGGGGTAAACTCATAAAAATAATGACAAATACAGGAAAAGACATAACAGAAAGAACACCACAGAACATAACTAATATAGGGCATGTTAATCCATATAGATACAGGTCTTACAGATATGACAGTGAGACAGGTTTATACTATTTACAAAGTAGATACTACAATCCTGATTGGGGTAGGTTTATTAATGCTGATGAAATGCAAATAGCTAATCAAGGTTTATTATTTCATAATCTTTATGCTTATTGTAACAATAACCCAGTAAAAAATTATGACCCAGATGGAAAAATAACCATTCTTGCATTAGGAGTAATTTTAGTATTAACTTTATATGTTGCTGCAGCATTACCACAAGAAGAAGTTGTTGTTCCTACATTACAAGCATTAGATGAGGCATTTAAAGAAGTTGCTATTACTCTTCATAATATGATGAATACACCTAGTAAAGAGAAAGAAACAATAACAACAACTACTACTCAAACAACAATACAAACAAAAAACAAATGGAATTCGCCTATCTATGAAGTCCATCATCTAGTTGCACAAGGTTCGCCTAATGCAACACAAGCAAGGTGGGTATTAGCACAAGTAGGAATAGGAATTGATGACCCAAGAAATCTTATAGCTATCAAATATACTACACACAGAAGCATACACACAGCTGCATATTATACATGGGCTAATGGTTTAATAATACAGGCATATTTTAGCAGCAGTAACTTTATATTTCAACAACTAAATGTAAATATAGCATTAATGGAACTTAAAGCTTATGTTAGATTTTTAGATGATATAAACCTATTTTAAAATTGAGAGGTAAATTAGAAATGGTGGATATAGAAAATTATTTGTATGAAAAAATATTACCAATTATAAAGACATGGGATGAGAAAAATATTTATGCTATTTCCTTTTTTGTCCATTCAAATGAAGCATTTACATATAAAAATTATTCAAATGTATTTGAATTTGCTATATCATATAATACAGAAGAAGATTGTAATAGTGTGTCATCACTAAGTGAGGAAAGGTGGAATTTTGCTTTTTGGAGACAAGACATGTGCTATATAATAACTCCAAATGATGAAGATGATGGTATAAAAAAGCTTTTTGAATGGTATAAAGAAAAAGGTATAGAAAATATTGGTTTGAAAAACAGTAATGCTGACTATGATGAAAAATATCAATATATAGGTAAAGGTCCTATTGGATACTGGGAATTATTGAATAGTGTTTCTAATGTAGCAAGAAGGTTACAACAGGAAGGAATTATTTTAAAACAATTTGGAAAAATTCCAATCATTGTTCATGATTTAGAATATTCATGGTATGTTGCAAAATTAACTGATAATGCAAATCCTAATAATGAGGCCACTACCTTTCTAAAATATTTAATAGCTAAATAAAAAAATAAATAACCCCACCGCCCTGCTCCGTCCTCGCTTGCACATTATCGCAAGCATTGCTTGCTCAAATGTTCAGCATCGTCCCAACAAACGCCCACCAAGCAATAGACATATTAAAGTGTGTAGAAAATTCAAGTATAACTATTCTTTAAAATGTATTGAATGGGCATTTGTACAAATGAGTTTCGCGTTGCTACACTCATTTGGCAGGGCTGGTGCGGCACAATGTTCGACTGTAAAAAATAAATAAGGATACAGCACAAGAAATAAATTAGGAGAAAAACATATGAAGAAAAAAATAGTAATATTAATAGTTGTAAGTTTCTTATTATTAATCTTTTTTGGAACTAAGTCAAATGCGGGTTTTTATGCTACTGCTGCATATGGAGAAATTGGCGAGATTGTAGAAATTACTTTTACATCTTATGAAGTGCCAATAAGTTTAAATGGTTCGATAACAACAGGTACGCCAACTTCTATAGAGATTGTGAGTGTATCCTCAAATATAGGTACTGTGGGACTCCAGTCTGTATCTTTGACACCAGAACAAGCTGATGGTTCACATATGGTTATAACAGTGATGGCTAAAGTTCTTAACAATGAATATTATATCTCTAACATTTATTTGCTGTTATCATATATGACTACTGCTTATGATACAAGACCTACACAAACTTGGACCTCTGTTACTTGGAATGGTATAAATCCAAATAATAATTATGTTGAAGCAGATGAAATCCATACATATGATAATAGTCAATATGTGGAACCAGAAAAATCTTCTGATAATTATTTGAAGTCTTTGGCAATAGAAGGGCTAGAATTAAATAGAGAGTTTAATAAAGATGCTTTAGAATATGGTATAACAATAAGTGAAGATACAGAAAACTTAAAAGTGTTAGCTGAAAGTGAAGATGAAAATTCTACTGTTACTATAACTGGTAACGAAAGTTTGAAAGTTGGAAATAATAATATATTAATTGAAGTTAAAGCAGAAAACGAGGAAATTCGAACATATTCAATAACAGTTAATAAACTAGAAAAAACAAGATTGAAAAATCTTTCTCTACAAGCAATTTTTAAAGATGGAAACAAAGAGGATATTATTTTGTCACCAGTCTTTTCACAAGAAGAATTTAATTACATATCTAATGTGATTGCAAAAGCAAAAGGAATAGAAGTGAATGCAATTGGATTAACTGATGATTTAATCATAACTGTTGATAAAGAAAGTGAATTGGTAGAAGGTGAAAATATAATTAAGATAAATGTTAAAAGAGATGGTTGGAAAGAAGTTGTTTATGAGATAGTAATTAATAAAGAAGTAAAAGATAATAGTATGATAATTATTATTAGTATAGTTGGAACAGGAATTTTAATAGTAGGAGTTAGTGTAGCTGTATTTGTAAGGATTAGAAAAAGGAAAACTAACTGAAAAGATTGTTGTCTTACTTATGGAGAGGCAATTATAGAAAAAGAATTACATAAGTCTGGTGATAAGTCGTTACATAAAGATGGTTATTATATTGATGGTTTAGATAGAGATAAATTCCTTAAAATTTATGATAAATATAAAGATTTACTTATTAATGATGGAATGATTTGTTTTGGCATTGGCTCTCATTTAGGACAAGATGAAGTATTTATTGGTAAGTATAAAATATTTTACATATTTACAAAAGAGGTAGAAAAATATATACTAATATTAGAAGGAAAAGGAGTTTTTTTAGAAGAGAATCAAAAAATTGTGTATGATAATTTTAGTGATGACTCTTGTGGTGAAAGATTTGTGATAGGTGATAAAAAATTTAATATATATACAATGCTAGAAGAATTAAAACAAGAGGGATTATATTTTGCAGAACGAAGAGTAGACAGGTGATTATATTAAAATGAGATGAATAGAGACAACTAAGGAGAGGTTTTTACACTAATGTGGTAAAAGTTATTCTTGATAAAATGTAAAACAAATAGTAAAATATGTAAAAAGGAGGAGCGAATGATAACACAAAAAACAATTAGTATTATGGAAGAACTGTTGCAAGAACACACTGCAGAAGAATTGATGGAATTTTTATATGTTAGAGAACAGGTGGATGAAGCATTAAACTCAATTGGGAATGTTGAAGAATATACAATTGAAGAAATCAAGGAGTTGTTGCTAATTTGATAACAAATAACAATATGGTAAAGGAGCATCCTGCTATTTATACAACATACAGAATGCAATTAACAAATGAGTTAGTTCAGTACTTTTTAGAACAAAAAAATTAATTATTTGTTAAAACTAATAATTGAAGTTTGTACATATGAATCATCTGGAGGATATACTAAAGGGTCATTTGGAACATCTACAGATTTTAGCTCTTTAATTTCTATAACCGGAATTTCACCATGATAATTCCCTTTTGTTACTATTCCTGTAATTTCTACCCATTCACCATCTTTTAATTTCGAAGTATCTTTATATTCAGATAAAAATCCCACAATTACAGTTTGTGAATTAGAGTTAATAACCATGTCTCTTGCTAAAACAAACTGGTTTTTATCAAAATCAGAAGTTCTATAAACATATCCAGAAAAATTAATTCTTTGCCCTATATAATTGCCTAAATTATCATGAACTGCTTTAAGCACATTTGTATAATTATTAGGCGCAATTTTTATTACTTCAGGAGTCCTGATTTTATCAGAGACTCTAATTCGATTTCCAAATATTTTGTGTGCAGAAATAGCACATAATCCAAGTACAATTATACAAACTATTACAATAGCAATCTTAGTAAGCAATTTAAGGTTTAATTTAAAATTACAAATAAACATAGCACAACCTTCTTTCCTTACCAATATATGAGCAAATTGTCTTGCATATTCTTAATTTTAGTGATATATTGTTTAATTGTAGGAAGGACAATGATTATGGGAATTTTTAGTAAGATATTTGGAAGTTATAGTGAAAAAGAAGTAAAGAGAGTTATGCCATTAGTAGAAAACATAAATGCATTAGAAGAAGAAATTCAAAAACTGTCTGATGTAGAATTAAAAGGCAAAACAAATGAGTTTAAAGAAAGATTAAAAAATGGAGAAACATTAGACAATATATTAGTAGAAGCATTTGCAGTTACACGTGAAGCATCAAAAAGAACAGTAGGATTGAGACATTTTGATGTTCAATTAATTGGTGGAATAATACTTCATCAAGGTAGAATTGCAGAGATGAAAACAGGAGAGGGAAAAACATTAGTTGCAACTCTTCCTGTATATTTAAATGCACTAACAGGTAATGGTGTTCATGTTGTTACAGTAAATGATTACTTAGCAAAAAGAGATAGTGAATGGATGGGGAAGATATATAAGTTTTTAGGACTATCTGTTGGACTTGCAGTACATGGACAAAATTCAGCACAAAAAAGAGAAGCATATAATGCAGATATTACATATGGAACTAATAATGAATATGGTTTTGATTATTTAAGAGACAACATGGTTATATATAAACAAGACATGGTTCAAAGAAAACTTCAATATGCAATAGTTGATGAGGTTGATAGTATTTTAGTTGATGAAGCACGTACCCCTCTTATTATATCAGGTACAGCAGCAGCATCTTCAGATTTATACAAAAAAGCAGATGATTTTGTAAAAAGACTTACAGAAAAAGTTATTATAGAAGAAGATGTTAAAAATATTGAACAATTTAAAGAAAATGAAAACTTTGATTATATTGTAGACCTTAAAGCAAAATCCGCTTCTCTAACAGCAAAAGGTATAGAGAAAGCTGAAAAAAGTTTTAATATAGAAAATTTAAATGATGTTGAAAACTCAAGTATAGTTCACCATATTAATCAAGCATTAAAAGCAAATGGTGTGATGAAAAATGAAGTAGACTATATTGTTAAAGATGGAGAAGTTTTAATAGTAGATGAATTTACAGGAAGAATAATGTATGGAAGAAGATATAATGATGGATTACATCAAGCAATTGAAGCAAAAGAACATGTAAAAATTGCCAATGAGTCAAAAACACTTGCGACAATAACATTTCAAAATTACTTTAGAATGTATGAAAAATTAGCAGGTATGACAGGTACAGCAATGACAGAAGAAGATGAATTTAGAGAAATATATAATTTAGATGTTATATCTATTCCAACAAATAAACCAATGGTTAGAATAGATAGTAATGATGTAATTTATAAAAATGAAAATGCAAAATTCAAAGCAGTAGTAAACGATATTAAAGAAAGTACAGCAAAAGGTCAACCAGTTTTAGTAGGTACAGTATCTGTAGAACGTTCTGAAAAGTTGAGTAGCATACTTAAAAGAGAAGGAATAAAACATGAAGTATTAAATGCTAAATATCATGAAAAAGAAGCAGAGATTGTAGCACAAGCAGGTAAATATGGAGCAGTAACGATTGCAACAAACATGGCTGGTCGTGGTACAGACATTATGCTTGGTGGAAACATAGAATTTTTAGCAAAGCAAGAAATGAGAAAACAAAAATTTAGTGAAGAATTAATAATAGAAGCAACAGGACATAATGACACAGATAATGAAGAAATAATAAATGCAAGAAAAACATTTAGGGTGTTAGAAGAAAAATTCAATGCAGATATAGCTGAAGAAAAAGAAAAAGTAAGAGCAGCTGGTGGACTTAAAATAATTGGTACAGAAAGACATGAGTCAAGAAGAATAGACAATCAGTTACGTGGACGTGCTGGGCGTCAAGGAGATGCCGGAGAAACAAGATTTTATATTGGACTTGATGATGACTTAATGAAAATATTTGGTGGAGATATGGTAACTAGAGTGTACAACACTTTAGGTGCAGATGAAAATATGCCTATAGAAATGGGTCTATTATCTTCTGCTATTGAAAATGCTCAAAAGAAAGTAGAAGGAAGAAACTTTAGTATAAGAAAACATGTATTACAATTTGATGATGTTATGAATGTACAAAGAGAATTGATATATAAACAAAGAAGACAAGTATTAGATGGAGAAAATTTACGTGATAATATATTAAAAATGGCACAAGAATTAGCAGACGAAATAGATGATGTTGTTGATATAGAAAAAATATTTGGAGTAACAGATAAAAACAAAATAATAGAAAGATATGAAGAAAGAGAAAAACAACTAGGAGAAGACCAAGTAAGAGAATTAGAAAGAATAATAATGTTAAAAATCGTAGACCAAAAATGGATGGATCATATAGATAATATGGATCAACTAAAAGATGGTATAGGATTAAGAGGTTATGGGCAAAAAAATCCTGTAACAGAATATAGAAATGAAGGATTTGAAATGTTTGACCAAATGGTACATGACATAAAACTAAATGTAGTAACACTTCTATATCATGTAGAGAAAAAAGCAACTGGACAAAGAGAACAAATGGTAAAAATAACAGGAGCAGGAGTAGATAATTCTGCTATGAATATGAATGAAGGTACAAACAATAATGCATCAAAAGCACCAGTTGCAGAACCAGTAAAAAATGATAATAAAGATGTAGGACGTAATGACCCATGTCCATGTGGTAGCAACAAGAAATATAAACAATGTTGTGGGAAATAATGTAATGTAGCATAAGGAGAATATACTGAAAAAGAGAATAGCCGAAGCCCAAAATGGGGAAAGAAGGGCAAAATATGGAGAATTTGGAAGTGAATTACATGTTGAAATTAACTGAACAACAAACAAAATTAGCTGAACAGTTATTGAAATCCATTATTAATCGTGAACCTGTGGTAGAGTATAATGAGCTTGCTACTCGTATTAGACCACCAATTTTTTGGCGTCAAGTAGGGCATGAGATAGGAGAAATTTCAAAATTGTGTTATAAGTTGAGACTTCCTTTGTTATCCGCTAAAGTTATTTCAAGAGGTAAAGGTACAGCAGGAGAAGGCTTTTTTGATCTTATGAAGGAATTAGGAATAGATACAGAAGGAAAATCAGAAAAAGAACTTTTTTCACAAGAATTGAAGAAAATTAGAGAATGTAGTGAATGGTACAAACTAGCAGAATATTTAGGACTTGATCTAATATTTCCTAATACAGAAATGTCAGCATTACCAGAAAAAGATCACAATGTAATAAACGAAAAGAATTATATGATTAGTTTTTATAAAGAAGAATTGAAAAATGTTAATACCGAGTATTTTATTTTAGATACACACAAATCAAGTGTGTATGAAGATATAGATTTTAAATATTATTATTGGGAAGTAACAAGATATAATCAATTAAAAGAAGGCACATTATTTATATATAGAAGACCTCAATCTTCATCTGAAATAAAAAATCAATTTTACTTTTTTGGAACTGGTAAAATAGAAAAAATTGAACAAATAAATACTTCATTAGTTAGAGGTACTATTTCGAAGCCGATTTTATTTGATGATCCAATATTACAGGAAGATTTACAAGAATTTGAGTTTACATATAAAAAAAGAGGTAATTCATGGGAACATTTTTTTAATCAATATGGAATGAACAAAATTAATAAAACAGATTTTATTAATTTAATAAGCTCTGATGGACACCAAGAAACAATAGAAGAAATAGAAGAAAAAATTACTTTATTTCAAAATCAGCAAATGCAAAATTATAGAGTGGAAGATCAAAAATCTAATATTAAGGTAAGAGGTGCTGCACAAAGTACATTTGCAAGAAAAGTTAAATTAATATATGGATATGAATGTGCAATAACAGGAATACATACAAAAGATTTTTTAACTGCTTCGCATATTATTCCATGGGCAAAAGATAAAGAAAATAGAATAAATCCAGCAAATGGAATTTGCCTTTCTGTATTAGTAGACAGAGCTTTTGACAAAGGATATATTACATTATCAGATAAATATGAGATTATATTGTCAAAAAAATTAAAAGAAGATGTATTGCTATTTAAATTACTAAAAGGCTATGAAGGACAGAAGATTAAATATAATAGAAGTTGCTCACCAGATTTAATATTTATTAAGTGGCACAGAGATAATATATTTAAAAAATAATTTAATATAAGTAATGAAAGGTAAATATGATTGAATTAGATGAGAATAATCAAAAAATAAAAGAATTAAAAATTGATTTAGAAGGTATAAAGGTTTCAGTTATGCCTGATAAACTGCAATCAGAATTAAAAGAATTAGAGTCTAAAACATTAGAGCCTAATTTTTGGAATGATTCAGAAAACTCAGGTAAGGTATTACAACAAATAAAAAAAATAAAATTTAAGTTAGATAAATATTTAGATTTAGAAAAAAGATTATCAGATATAGAAGTATTAAGTGAACTAATGGAAGAAGGAGATGAAAATACTTTAAAAGATATATTAAAAGAGACTAAATTATTAGAAAAAGATTTAGAAAAGTTTAGTACAGAAACTTTATTAACAGGTAAATATGATTCAAATAATGCAATAATTACACTACATCCAGGTGCTGGTGGAACAGAATCACAAGACTGGGCAGAAATGCTATATAGAATGTATGGTAGATTTGCAAATTCATTTGGATTCACTATTCATGAGTTAGACTTTTTAGAAGGTGAAGAAGCTGGTATAAAAAGTGTAACAGCATTAATTGAAGGTGAAAATGCATATGGATATTTAAAAGGTGAAAATGGTGTACATAGATTAGTTAGAATATCTCCATTCGATTCAGGTGGAAGAAGACACACATCATTTGCATCTGTTGAAGTATTACCAGAAATAACAGAAGATGTGGAAATAGAAATAAATCCAAATGATTTAAGAATAGATACATATAGAGCTTCTGGTGCAGGAGGACAACATATAAATAAAACAGATTCTGCAGTAAGATTAACACATATACCAACAAATGTTGTTGTTGCTTGCCAATCTGAACGTTCACAAACACAAAATAAAGAAACAGCAATGAAAATGTTAAAATCAAAATTATTAGATTTAAAAGAAAAAGAAAATAAAGAAAAAATAGAAGATTTAAAAGGTGATCAAAGAGATATAGCGTGGGGAAGCCAAATACGTTCATATGTGTTTTGTCCATATACTTTAGTAAAAGACCATAGAACAAATTTTGAAATAGGGAATGTAGAATCAGTAATGAATGGTGATATTTATGGTTTTATTGAATCATATTTGAAGTCATTGATAAAATAAGAAATCATTTTAAACAATGACAATGTAAATAAACTTATTGACAAAATGCATAAAATATAGTATAGTTACATATAATAGTAGTGGAGGTGGAGAAAATGTCACAAACAATTAATGTAAATATACGTATGGATGCAAATTTAAAAAAACAAGTTGAAGAACTTTTTGAGGAATTTGGTATTAATATGACAACAGCAATGGTAATGTTTGCAAAAACGGTAGTAAGAGAAAGAAAAATTCCTTTTGAAATATCTGCTCCTAAAGATGATTTTTATAATGAATATAATCAAAAAGTATTAGCTGAAACAATAAAGTCAATTAAAAATGGTACAGCAAATTATGTTACAAAAACAATAGAAGAGTTGGAGGCAATGGAAAGTGAGTAATGTTAACTTCAAATATGTTAAACTCTATTTACTTTTTTATGTAAAACAGTTATAATAGTTTTGTATAAGCAAAATGCTTTTATATGAATTTCCTTGATTTGCAGATAGAATAAATACAACCCTATAATAAGGAGGAAATTACAATGTCTAATAATCCTATACAAAAATTTTTAAAGTGGGTAGAAAACAATAGTAAAGATTTTTTTGAATTTAGGTTTATGGTGTCAATGAGTTGGGTAATAATACTTATATTATCATGGCTTATTGCATCAACTGTACTGAACATTGCATTATTATTTTTCACTATCTGTTTATTGATTACACAGAGCATTATTATTGGGATTTATACTCGGAGAAAAATAATAGAATTAATTAGTATTTCTAAATTCTTTATATTACTTATTGTACTGTTTAAATTGATTGTAGTTTTATTTTAGACAATGAAAACAAGGGATGTTTAATGATAACAATCCTTGTTTTTTATGTACTATGTAATTAATATGAAACATTGACAAATTCAGTAAAAGAATGTAGAATACATAACATAGTTCACTAAAATATGAAATGGAGTTAATTTATGAAAATATTTTTATCATGTTGCTGTTGCACAAATAATATAATTAAAGAGTAATTTATTGTTAAAACTTGCTTACTTTTTGCTAGTTTTACAGTAAATAGTAAGTGAGGTAAAAATGTTTTCTAATTTTATATATATTTATTTTAATACAATTAAAAATCAAGTCTGTTGTAAAAAACAGTTCTTGATTTTTTGTACTTAATATATGATATAATACTAATACTTAAATATATTTTAAAAGGAGGAGCTACATATGAAACTTTATAATTCTATAACAAGGCAAAAAGAAGAGTTTATACCATTAGATGGTAATAATGTTAAAATGTATGCATGTGGAATTACAGTTTATGACTTAAGCCATATTGGGCATGCAAGACAAGCTATTGCTTATGCGATGGTTACAGACTATTTAAGATACAGAGGGTATAATGTAAAGTATGTTCGAAATTATACAGATGTTGATGACAAAATTATAAATAGAGCAAATGCACTTAATAAAAACCCAATTGCATTTTCAGAAGAGCAAATTAATGAAACAGAAATAGATATGGCAAATTTACATATAACAGATGCAGATGTTAAGCCAAAGGCATCTGAAAATATTGATAATATTATTGAATTTGTACAAGGACTTATTGATAAAGGGCACGCCTATGCTGTTGACTCAGGAGATGTTTATTTTGACGTTAGAAGTTTTCGCTCATATGGTAATCTTTCCAATCGTAAAGTTGATGACCTTATAAGTGGAGTTCGTAAAGAAGTAGAACCTGGTAAATGTGATCCAATTGATTTTGCACTTTGGAAATCTGTAAAACCTGGAGAAATTTCATGGAAATCTCCATGGGGGCTAGGTAGGCCAGGTTGGCATATAGAATGTTCAGCTATGGTATTAAAAAACCTTGGAGAAACTATAGATATTCATGGAGGAGGAAAAGATTTACTTTTCCCACATCATGAAAATGAAATTGCCCAAAGTGAGGCATTAACAGGAAAACCATTTGCAAAATACTGGTCACACTGTGGACTTGTTAAAATTAATGGAGAAAAGATGAGTAAGTCTCTTGGCAATGCACTTACTATTCGTGATGTATTAGAAAAACATAATTATGAAGTTGTAAAATATGTAATGTTTTTAAAGCATTATACATCTGACATAGATATTACAGATAAAGACTTTTTACTTGCAGAATCTCAACTTTATTATTTTTATAGTACATTAAAATCTGTGTATGAATTTATAAAAAATAATAATGAAACATCTGACAAAATGAGAGAAGATGATATTTCAGCTAATATTATTCCTGACTTCATAGAAGTTATGGATGATGATTTTAATACTGTAGCTACAATAGCTAACTTACATGGAATATTTAAATATATAAACAATATTTTAAAGAGTGTTAATAAAGGCAATAAAGCAGAAACTGCAAATACTCTTATAAAAATACTCGAAAATATAAAAGAGGTTTATGGTATTTTAGGAATGTTTAAGCAAGATATAAATACTTTTCTTTCAGAAATAAAATCTAGTCATGTAAAAAGCTTAGAAATTGATGAAACCTTTATTGAAAGTAAAATTTTAGAAAGAGGAAATGCTAAAAAAGCAAAAGACTTTGAAAAAGCAGATAGCATAAGACGTGACCTAGATGAAAAGGGCATTATACTTATGGATTCAGCTAATGGAACTACATGGGACATTAAATCTTTATTCACACTATAAAAATTGAACAATTTGGGGACATTTCACTTTTTGTTCATGTAGCAAATACAAACTATTTGAATATTATATATGAAAATAGTTTGAGGTGATAATATGTTTTTAAAAGACTTATATTTAGATGCAAAAAATATTAGAGACAAGGACCCAGCAGCAAGAAGCATACTAGAAGTTATTATACTATATCCAGGGTTTCATGTACTTATATTTCATAGGATAGCTCATGCATTTTATAAAATAAATTTACTTTTTATAGCAAGATTAATATCACAAATATCAAGGTTTTTTACAGGAATAGAGATACATCCAGGAGCAACAATAGGTAAAAGATTATTTATAGACCATGGAATGGGAATTGTAATAGGAGAAACAACAGAAATTGGAAATGACTGTTCAATATATCATCAAGTAACACTTGGAGGAACAGGAAAAGATAAAGATAAAAGACATCCTACTCTTGGTAATAATGTTTTAGTAGGGACAGGAGCAAAAGTATTAGGCCCAATAAAAATAGGGGATAATGCCAAAATAGGAGCAGGAGCAATAGTGTTAAAAAATGTAGAATCTAGTACAACAGTGGTTGGAATAAGATAAACAAATTGATTGCTAATCATTACATTATATGATATTATTTTTCATATAGAAATGAGGAATTAAATATGAATGATGGTGTAACTGTTTGTGAAAATGGTATTAGAATAAAATATAACAATAAGCAATTAGCAATGTCTTCTTGCATTAAAGAATATGAATATATAACGATAAAAAATGATAAAACTAAAATTGATGAAATAAATGAAAGAATCAAAAATAAAGTTATACCCAATAAAGAAATTTGGATAGACATATCAAAAACTTTAGGAATAGAAATAGAAGAATTTACTGAAAGTGATATGCTAATATCTTGGGATTCAGTAGAATCTTGGACTAGAACTACCCGTCGTCTTTCTACTTTTGAAAAACATACTTATACCAGCATTGAGATAAAAATTAAAAATATAGAAACCCCTTTTTATACTTTCACAATGTTTACAAATGCATATAATTATTTTAAACAAGCCATACCAGAAAAGCGAATAGGAAAATTTGACAAAGTAACATTTAAGAATTTGTTTTATCTGATACTGATACTCTATACTATCTTTATGGTACTTAAAGTAACAATAGTCAAATAAGATAAAAATGAACAAAAAGTGAAACGTCCCCAATTTGTTCAAAAATAATTTCACATAACTAGTTTCTCCTTTATATAATATATAAAGGAGAAATTTTTATGAGTATAATTATTCAAAAATTTGGTGGAAGTTCTGTTGCTGATACAGAAAAATTATTTAATGTGTGTAATCATATTAAAAGGGAAAGAGAGCTTGGTAATCAAGTGGTAGTTGTTGTTTCTGCTCAAGGCAAGACAACTGACAAGCTTTTAAGTGAAGCAAAGGAGATTTGTGAATCTCCAAGTCAAAGAGAACTAGATGCTCTTGCTTCAGTTGGAGAACAAATTACAATTGCAAAATTAACTATGTGTTTGCATAAGTTAGGTATTAGAGCAGTGTCTTTAACTGGTTGGCAAATTCCAATAGTTACTACAAGTGCTTATGGAGATGCAGATATACAGAGGATAGAAAGTTCAAGAATATTAAAAGAATTAGATAGTGGGAATGTTGTAGTTGTTGCAGGGTTTCAAGGAATAGATGAAAATAATAACATTACTACTTTAGGTCGTGGTGGTTCAGATACAACAGCAGTTGCACTAGCAGCTAGGCTAAATGCAGAAGTTTGTAACATTTTTACTGATGTTGATGGCATATTTACTGCTGACCCAAATGTTGTACATGATGCAGAAAAATTAGAAACAATATCTTATGATAAGATGCTAGGTCTTTCTAATTTAGGAGCAAAGGTGTTGCATAATAAATGTGTTGAAATAGGGAAAAAATATAATGTGAAAATTGTTGTTAAGTCTTCTTTTATTGAAAATAGTCAAGGTACATTGGTTACAGATTGACTTTTGATTATTTATAATATAAAATATAAGAAACAAAAGGAGTTGTAGATATGGACTATAGTAACTTGATAAAAAAAAGAAATTTTTATACTAATAATAAGTCTATTTTAAAAAGTGAAATACTTGAAAAAATAGATAAAAATTTTGATATAGATTTTACACATGAATCTACAACAATAGAAGGAAACACTTTAACATTAAGAGAAGCTAAACTTGTAATAGAAGATAATATATCTATTGGAGGAAAAGAACTAAGAGAAATTTATGAAGTAATAAACCATAACAATGCTTTTAGTTATGTTAAAAAATGCATTGAAAAAAGTGAGGATTTATCTGAAGAAAAAGTAAAAGATATACATCAAATATTAACAGAAAAAATAATGCAAGGTGGTATATACAGAAATACAGATGTTAGAATAACAGGAGCAGAGCATACCCCACCAACACCTAATGAGATGTATAAAGAATTACTCTTTTTTTATGATGATTTAAAAGTAAAAGAAGAACAATTAAATCCAATAGAAATGGCAGCATGGACTCATGCAGAATTTGTAAAAATACATCCATTTCCAGATGGTAATGGAAGAACATCAAGATTGATAATGAATTATCAGCTAATGAAAAAAGGATTTCTACCAGTATCTATAAAACCAAAAGACAGACTAAAGTATTATGAAGTTCTAGACAATTATGCAATAACAGGGAATTTAGAAGATTTCACAAATTTAATATATGAACTTGAAGAGCAAAGACTTGATGAGATAAATAAAATAATAAATCAGGAATTAAATTCAAATATTACTGGACAAATAAACTGAATTAAGGGGTGTACACTTAAAATGGAAAAAAACATTATTGATATAGCAAGCACATCAAAGTGATAATAAGCTATTAGTATTAATAAATGAATTAAGAAAAAAATTCTTATTTTCTATTTACAAATAAAAAAAATTCTTATAAAATATATGTGTGGGTGCAATGAATTTGTGCCCAATACATGTTTTATAAGGAGGACTAATAATGGAATTAGTATATTCAGGAAAAACAAAAAAAGTGTACAAACTAGAAAATGGCAATTATTTGCTAAAATTTACAGATGATGTTACAGGAACAAATGGTGTATTTGACCCAGGTGCAAACACTGTTGGACTTTCAATTGAAGGTGTTGGAAATGCTGGCTTAAGACTTACAAAATTCTTTTTTGAAAAGTTAGCTGAAAAAAATGTTCCAACTCATTATGTAAGTGCTGATTTAGAAAAAACAGAAATGGAAGTATTACCTGCAACTGTTTTTGGTAAAGGAATAGAAGTTATTTGTAGATTTAGAGCTGTTGGAAGCTTTTTGAGACGTTATGGTGCTTATGCTACAGAAGGACAACCTTTAGATGCTTTTGTTGAAATAACATTAAAAGATGATGATAGAGAAGATCCACCTATTACAAAAGATGGATTGGTTATGTTAGGAATATTAACTGAAGAAGAATATGAAACTTTAGTTGATGAAACAAAGAAAATTTCTAAGATTATTAAAGAAGAATTAGCTAATAAGGGATTAGAATTATATGATATTAAATTAGAATTTGGTCGTTGTAATGGAAAAATTACTTTAATTGATGAAATTTCTGGTGGAAATATGAGAGCATATAAAGATGGAACAGTTCTAAAACCGTTAGATATAGGTGGATATTTATTATAAAAATAAATAAGAAAGAGAATATTGCAAATTAGAAATATTCTCTTTCTTATTTTTTGATTTTATTTTAAATATTCTTCATATCCTATTTTTTCTAATTTTTCTGCTTTAGCATTTACAGATTTCTCTAAATCTGCTTTAAATTGTTTTAGTTTTTCTGCAATTTCTACATTTGCTACTCCTAAAATCTCCAAAGCTAAAATCCCTGCATTTTTTGCTCCATCTATTGCAACAGTTGCAACAGGTATTCCAGATGGCATTTGCACTATAGAATAAAGAGAATCAACACCACTTAATGCTTTACTAATAATAGGAACACCAATAACAGGCAATGTTGTCATTGCTGCAATCACTCCTGGTAAATGTGCTGCTGCACCTGCACCTGCAATAATAACTCCAAAACCATTATCTCTAGCTTCTTTTGCTAGTTTAATTAATCTGTCTGGACATCTATGTGCAGAACATATTGTCATTTCATATTCAACATTAAATTCTTTAAGAATCTCTGCTGCATCTTTCATAATTTTTAAGTCAGAATCACTACCCATAATTATTTGTACTTTTGTTTGCATAAATATTTTCCTCCTATGTTTAACAGTATATTATAAAAAATAATTTTTTTCAACAAAAAACATTGAAAAAAAACATAATTAAGCATATAATAGTTAAGGTGAAGGGGGCAAAAAATGGAAGACATGGATGATAAGGTACATGAGGAATGTGGCGTTATAGGTTTTTACAATAATGATAATTTTAATGTAGCATCAACTCTTTTTTTAGGTTTATATGCATTACAACATAGAGGACAAGAAAGTGCAGGTATAGCAGTAAATAGTAATGGTAAAATAAATTATCATAAAGATAAAGGACTTGCTTCACAGGTGTTTGACAAATTTGTTTTAAATAATTTACATGGAAATTTTGGAATAGGTCATGTTAAATATGGAAATTTAAAAAATGGTGGAAAAGAAAATGCTGGACCTATTGTTTTAAAATATATAGCAGGGGAAATGGCTCTTGCCAATAATGGTACTATAGTAAATGCACAAAAATTGAAAGATGAACTTCATAATGTAGGCTATATGTTTCAATCTACAACAGATACAGAAATAATAGCAGCATTAATTGCACGTGAAAGTATAAAAAATATTCCATTAGAGGAATGTGTAAAAAATACTATGAACACTATAAAAGGTTCTTATTCTCTTCTTATAACTTCTGAAGATAAAATAATAGCTGTTCGTGACCCTCTAGGAATGAGACCACTTTGTTTAGGAAAACTAGAAAATTCATATATAGTATGTTCTGAAACTACAGCATTAGATATTGTAGGTGCAGAGTTTATAAGAGACATAAATCCAGGAGAAATAGTAATTATAGATAAATCGGGTGTTAAATCAATACAAGCTGTAGATTCTAAAAAATCTGCACTTTGTGTTTTCGAATATGTATATATCGCAAGACCAGATAGTGTTATAGATGGCGCAAGTGTGTATCGTTCTCGCTTTGAAGCAGGAAGAATACTAGCTCAAAAATGTAAAATAGATGCAGATATTGTAATTGGAGTACCAGATTCAGGTATACCTACAGCTTTAGGGTATGCAAAAGAATCTGGTATTCCTTATACATATGGGTTTATAAAAAACCGTTATGTTGGTAGAACTTTTATTGAACCGACTCAAAATATGAGAGAAACAGCAGTTGCTATTAAGTTAAATCCTATGAAAGATGAAATTGTAGGGAAAAAAGTTATAATGGCTGATGATTCTATTGTAAGAGGAACTACTAGTATACAGATTGTTAAAATGTTAAGAAAAGCAGGTGTAAAAGAAATACATATGATAATAAGCTCACCTCCTGTAAGACACAGCTGTTATTTTGGAGTAGATACTCCAGATAGTTCGAAACTAGTAGCTAATAACTATACAGAAGAAGGATTAAGAGATTTATTAGGAGTTGATTCATTAACATTTATTTCTTTAGAAGATTTGGTGAAAACTCCTATAGGGATAAAATGTGGTTTATGTACAGCATGTTTTGATGGTAAATATCCTATTGAGGTGAAATAGTATGTTTAAATTGGGAGTCTTAGTATCTGGTGGTGGAACCAATTTACAAGCAATAATAGATAAAATAGAAAATGGTACTTTAAAAAATATAGAAATTGCAACAGTAGTAAGTAATAAAGAGAATGCATATGCTTTGGAAAGAGCTAAAAAGCATAATGTTAGTGCTAAATACATAGATAGTAAAGAAGAAAATTATGAAGAACTTTTAATAAACCATTTTAAATCAACAGGGGTAGATTTAATTGTTCTTGCTGGTTTCATGAAAATACTTGGTAAAAAATTTATAAAAGAATATGAAAACAAAATAATAAATATACATCCAGCATTAATACCATCTTTTTCAGGAATGGGTTTTTATGGGATTAAAGTACATGAAGAAGCTTTAAAAAGAGGTGTTAAAGTAACAGGTGCAACGGTTCATTATGTTACAGAAGGTGCAGATGAAGGGCCAATAATTTTGCAAAAAGCAGTTAATATAAAACAAAATGATACAGCAGAAACATTACAAAAACGTGTAATGGAAGAAGCAGAATGGATAATATTATCAGAGGCAATCCAGATGATTGCAGATAGGAGAAAAATATGAAAAAACGTGCAATACTCAGTGTGTCAGACAAAACAGGAATTGTTGAATTTGCTCAAAATTTAACTGAATTAGGTTATGAGATAATTTCAACAGGAGGAACAGCAAAAGCTTTAAAAGAAGCGGGCATTAAAGTAATAGGAATATCTGAAGTAACAGGATTTCCTGAATGTTTAGATGGAAGAGTAAAAACATTAGACCCACATATTTTTGCAGGTATACTTGCAAAAAGAGATAATGCTGAACATATGGAACAAATAGCTAAGCTAGATGTAAATACAATTGACATTGTAGCAGTTAATTTATATCCATTTAAACAAACTATTTTAAAGCCAAATGTTAGCTTAGAAGAAGCAATTGAAAATATAGATATTGGTGGACCATCAATGATAAGGGCTGCTGCAAAAAATTACAAAGATGTTTCTGTAATTATCGACCCTAGTGATTATTCAAAAGTAATTGAAGAATTGAAAAAAGATAATAAAGTATCTATGGAATCAAAATTTTATTTAGCATACAAAGTATTTGAGTTCACATCTCATTATGATACATTAATTGCTACTTATTTAAGAGAACAAAATAATTTGACAGAGTTAGGAGATATATTCACAGTAACATATGAAAAATTGCAAGGATTAAGATATGGAGAAAATCCACATCAACAAGCAATGTATTATAAAGAAGCTAATCCAAAAATTGGAGCATTAGCAAATGCTATTCAATTACATGGAAAAGAATTATCATTTAACAATATAAATGATACAAATGGTGCAATTTCTCTTTTAAAAGAATTTGAATCACCAACAATTGTTGCTGTTAAGCATGCAAATCCTTGTGGGGTTGGAACTGCTGAAAATATATATGAAGCATATAAAAAAGCATATGAGGCAGACCCTGTTTCTATATTTGGTGGAATAGTTGCTTCAAATTGTGAGATAGATAAAGATACAGCTGAAGAATTAAATAAAATATTTTTAGAGATAGTTATAGCACCATCATTTACAAATGATGCATTAGGAATATTAAAGCAAAAACAAAACATTAGGCTTTTAACTTTAGATAAAATTGAAGAAAAAAATAACCCATCTGAAATTGATATGAAAAAAGTATCAGGTGGATTATTGGTACAAAAAATAGATACAGAAATATACAATGAAAATGAGCTTAAATGTGTAACAGAAAGAAAGCCAACTGAAGAAGAGATGAAACAATTAGAATTTGCATGGAGAGTTGTAAAACATACTAAATCTAATGCAATAGTTCTTGCAAAAGATGATGCAACAATAGGTGTAGGACCTGGGCAAATGAACAGAATAACTGCATTAAAACTTGCCATAGATTATGGTAAAGAAAAAGTAAAAGGTAGTGTAATGGCATCTGATGCATTTTTCCCATTTAGTGATTGTGTACTTACTGCAAAAGAAGCGGGAATAACTGCAATAATTCAACCTGGTGGTTCTGTAAAAGACCAGGATTCAATAGATGAATGTAACAAAGCAGGGATTGCAATGTTATTCACAGGAATGAGACATTTTAAACATTAAATTTGGGAGGGTATAATGATAAGAAGAATATATGTTGAAAAAAAAGAAGGTTTTAATGTAGAAGCAAAATACTTGTCTTCTGAACTAAAAGAGAATCTAGGAATAAGTTTAAATTCTCTTAGAATATTGAACAGATATGATGTAGAAGGAATAAATGAGGAAACTTATAATAAAGCAAAGCCAGTAATATTTTCTGAGCCGGCTGTTGATACAACAATAGAAGAAAATATTAATTTTAAAAACTGTTTTGCTGTAGAATACCTTCCAGGTCAATATGACCAAAGAGCAGATTCAGCAGCACAATGTTTGCAGGCTATATCTGAAAGTGAAGATATTAGAGTTGCAACAGCAAGAGTATATGTTTTTGAAGATTCTGTTTCTAAAGAAGATGTGGAGAAAATAAAAAATTATATTATAAATCCAATTGAATCAAGAGAAGCGGATTTAAATAAGCCAGAAACTTTAGTGCAAAATTTTTCTATTCCAACTAATGTAGAAACAATTAAATTAATAGATATAGAAAAGTTGCATGAAGAACTTTCATTAGCAATGACTATTGATGATTTAAAATGTGTACAAAAATATTTTAATGAAGAAGAAAAAAGAGACCCAACAATAACAGAAATTAAAGTATTAGATACATATTGGTCAGACCATTGTCGTCATACAACATTTTTAACAGAAATAAAAGATATAAACATAGAATATAAACCAATTAAACAAGCAATGGACAGTTATATTGATTCAAGAAAAAATGTATATGGTGATAGACAAAAAGATATATGTTTAATGGATATTGCAACAATTGCAATGAAAGAATTAAAAAAACAAGGTAAGTTAAATGATTTAGATGAATCTGATGAAATAAATGCATGTAGTATTAAAGTAGATATTAAAGTAGATGGTGAAATTCAAAAATGGTTAGTAATGTTCAAAAACGAAACACATAACCATCCTACAGAAATAGAACCATTTGGTGGTTCTGCAACATGTTTAGGTGGAGCAATTCGTGACCCATTATCAGGACGTTCATATGTGTATCAATCTATGCGTATAACAGGTTCTGGAAATCCATGTGCAAAAATTGAAGATACAATAAAAGGAAAGTTACCTCAAAGAACAATTACAAAAGGAGCTGCACATGGATTTAGTTCATATGGAAATCAAATTGGGCTAGCAACTGGACATGTAGAAGAAGTATATCATGAAGGATTTGTTGCTAAAAGAATGGAACTTGGTGCAGTTATTGGAGCAACACCATTTGAAAATGTTGTAAGAGAAACTCCAAAACCTTCTGATAAAATAATTTTAATTGGTGGAAGAACTGGTCGTGATGGTTGTGGTGGAGCAACAGGTTCTTCAAAAGAACATAATGAAGATTCTATGTTAAAATGTGGTGCTGAAGTTCAAAAAGGTAATGCACCAACTGAAAGAAAAATCCAAAGATTATTTAGAAATAAAGATGTAGCAAAACTAATAAAAAAATGTAATGACTTTGGAGCAGGCGGAGTTGCTGTTGCTGTTGGAGAATTAGCAGATGGATTAGATATAGACTTAGATGCTGTTCCTAAAAAGTATGAAGGACTAGATGGAACAGAACTTGCTATATCTGAATCACAAGAAAGAATGGCTGTTGTAATTGCAGAAAAAGATGTTCTTAAATTTATAGAATATGTTAAAACAGAAAACTTGGAATCAACGATAGTTGCAACTGTTACAGAAGAGAAAAGATTAAAAATGACATGGAATAAAAAAGTAATAGTAGATATTTCTCGTGCATTTTTAGATACAAATGGAGCAAAACAAGTAGCTGATGCAATTGTTACAACTCCAGATTTAGATAATAATTATTTTGATAGAACACATGAAAATTTGAAAGAGGTTTTGTCTAATTTAAATGTGTGTAGCCAACAAGGGCTTGTAGAATTATTTGACAATTCTATAGGTGCAGGAACTGTATTGATGCCATTTGGTGGAAAATATGCTTTAACACCAACAGAAGGAATGGTTGCTAAAATACCGGTGTTAGATGGTGTAACAGATACAGTAACTATAATGACACATGGATATAACCCAAACCTTGCAACATGGAGTCCATTTCATGGAGCTGTTTATGCAATTGTTGAATCACTTGCTAAAATTACTGCATGTGGCGGAAATTATAAAAGTGTAAGATTATCTTTACAAGAATATTTTGAAAAGTTAAAAACAGATTCATTAAAATGGGGTAAACCATTAGCAGGATTGCTTGGAGCATATTATGTACAGAATAAACTTGAAATTCCAGCAATAGGTGGAAAAGATAGTATGTCTGGAACATTTAAAGATATTCATGTTCCACCAACAGTAGTTTCTTTTGCTGTAACTACTGAAAGTGTACAAAATATAATTTCAGGAGAATTTAAAAAGGTTGGAAATAATGTAGTATATATACCTTTACCAAGGGATGAATATGATTTACCAAAGTTTGATATTTTAGAAAAAAATTATTCTAAAATACAAAAATTAATAATAAATAAAGATATAATTTCTGCATATACAGTGAAAGAGTTTGGTCCATTAGAAGCAGTTGCTAAAATGAGTTTTGGAAATAAATTAGGTGTAAAACTTAATGATTTAGATTTAAAAGAATTGTCTAAACCTGCTCATGGTGGAATTGTGGTTGAAATAGATGACCATAAAAAATTAAATGGGTTGAAATATATTGTTTTAGGTACTGTAGAAGAAAGCCCATATATTAATGATTTATCAATTGAAGAATTAATAAAAATATGGCAAAAACCATTGTCTACAGTTTTCCCAAGACCTACAATTTCAGATAAGAAACCATTTGATATTAAAAACCTAAATACTGTAACAACATGTAAAAATAAAATTGCAACTCCAAAAGTATTTATACCAGCTTTTCCAGGAACAAACTGTGAAGTGGATTCATATAAAGCTTTCAAAAAGGCAGGGGGAGACCCTAATGTTTTTGTTTTGAAAAACTTAAATAAAGCTGATGTTGAATATTCAGTAAAAGAAATTGCAAACCAAATTAAAAATTCTCAAATAATAATGTTTCCTGGAGGATTTAGTGCAGGTGACGAACCTGAAGGTTCAGGAAAGTTTATTGCAGCAATATTTAGAAATCCATATATAGAAGAAGCTGTGATGGATTTGTTAAATAATAGAGATGGATTAGTATTGGGTATTTGTAATGGTTTCCAAGCATTAGTAAAATTAGGATTATTACCATATGGAAAAATTGGAGACATGCAAGATAATTCACCAACATTAACATTTAATACAATTGGACATCATTTAGCACATATGGTAAATACAGAAATAGTAAGCAACAGAAGTCCATGGCTAAGAAATGTGAAGGTAGGGGATATACATACACTTCCAATTTCACATGGTGAAGGAAGATTTTATGCTGATGAAGAAAATCTAAAACTTCTTATTGAGAATGACCAAATTGCAACAAGATATATAGGAAATCCTAATGGTTCAGTATTTGATATTGAAGGAATAACAAGTAAAGATGGAAGAATCCTAGGTAAAATGGCTCACTCAGAAAGAATTGGAAAAGATTTATATAAAAATATTTATGGAGAGATGGATCAAAAAATATTTGAGTCAGGTATAAATTATTTTAAATAATATGATACTATAAAAAATTAAAAAGGAGATGTATATAAATGGATCCAGATGAAAATAAACAAATATATTTTCCTAACATAGAGTATAAAATGCTAATAGAAATTATAGGAAACTTTAATTGTGATTTGCATAAAGAGAAAGATATTCCAGAAGATTGTATAAAAAACATTAATGAGGCACTTAATTATATTTCGCAACCTTTACAGGAAAAAATTTATAATCATTATGTATATGGTCTATTGTTAAAAAATTCACTTGTTCCCACAGAAGATGCATGGGAAGACATAAGAAGGCTTGTTACAGAAAGAGAAAACGTTTGTGCTAGAAAATTTAGAGATGAATTATATGCTAAGTGTTATATGAATGCATATCGTGAATTAATTAATTGTATAGAAGATGACGGAAGATATAAAGATAAAAAATATATTAGTGAACATGAATGCTTATTATTTATTGATTTATTAGAAAGTTTTATAAGAGTTGTTTCAAATCAACAGCAATTATAGTTGAAAAGGAGGGTACAAATGAAAGGAATAGCAATATTACTTATAATAATAGTAATTTTAGGTGGAGTTTTAGCTTTTAAGATAATGTCTCCAAACAATGCAACTGATATATCAGAAAATATAAAACAAATGAGCAAACAAGAAGTTTTACAGTTAGTTGAAAAAGGATTGAGTAATGATAATTATATTTTGAAGTATAATGATGATGAAGGAAAAGAAACTGTAAAAAAAGTAAAAGGAGATATTATTACAGTAAAAACAGCTGATATGTATATGTGGCAAAAATTAACTACCAATGAACAAATATCAATAAATTATGATAGAAAAGTAGCTTTGGTATCTAAAAAAGGAACTTTATTTGGTTCACTATTATCTAAATCTTATGGGGGAATCTCTACAGAACTCTTTACTAATCCTAAATATGAATTTGCATATATTGAAGAAAACACACATAAAGGTAATAAATGTATAGTAATTCAGTTTAAATGGAAAGAAGAAAAATCATATGAAGCAATAAGTAAAAGCTGGATAGATATAAATACAGGTATAGTTGTAAAAACGGAGGCTGAAAGATTATCAGAGGATGGTAATAAAGAATTAGTGACAAGAGAAACAGATATACAATTGAATGTTGTTACAGATGAAGAAATGAAGAAGCCAGATTTAAGTGGATATCAAGTTACTGATATGGATACAATATAAAGAAAAATATTATAGTCAAAAATTGTTATATTAAAAAAGGAATTGAAAATGAAAATATTTATGATTAGGCACTGTGAGTCAGAAGATGATATTTTGAATTGTTATGGTGGTTGTGCAGATTTTGAATTAACAGAAAAAGGTATTAATACTGCACATGAATATTCAAATAAACTTACAAAACTTAAAATTGAAAAAATATTTACTAGTCCATATAAAAGAGCAAAAAATGTTGCCAAAATATTTGGTGAAAAATTAGGTTGTAATATTGAGATAGTTAATGACTTACGAGAAATAAACACATATGGAGTTATGGCAGGAGTAAATAAAGACTTAGCAAAAGAAATATTTTCTTTGCTTTTAAATAGTGATAAATATAAAGAATTTGGATATTATGAAGGACAAACTTTTGAAGGTGGAGAGCCAATAAAAGATTTTGATGATAGAGTAAAAAATGCTTTTAATTATATTACTAAACGAAACTATGAAACAATAGCAATTGTTACACATGGAGGAGTATTTAGAAGTGTTTATAAAAATATTTTAAATAAAAATGAAAAAATAGTAGATATTGAAGATGTTGCTACTATTGAAATTGAACATAAAAATAATACTTTTGGTATTATAAACATAACTGGGGTTGCAACAAAATAATAAATTTTGTATATTGTATAAAAATAGAAAGAGTCTTAAAGTGACTCTTTCTATTTTTTTGTTCTAAAAAGGACAAAGTATGAATATACTTTATAAAGCAAGGAGGAAGCAGAGTATGGTTACTGAAGAAAGAAAGAGTAATAATATTTCAGTTATTCAGAATTTAGTTTTAGAGAACAGAGAAAAATTGACTGTTACTGGAGTTTTAGATGTATTAAGCTTTGATGATCAAATGGTAATAGTAGAAACTGAACTAGGTCTTCTTACTATAAAAGGGGAGGGCTTAAGAATAAATAAGCTAAGTATAGACACTTCTGAGGTGATAGTAGAAGGTGAAATTTATAATCTAAGTTATAGTGAAAAAGAATTAGACAAAAAAAGTGGTTCTCTTTTAGGAAAATTATTTAAATAAAGCAGGTGAAACTAAATGGCAAATCAAGCATATTTATTCATAATATTCATTTTGACTGGTGTTATAATAGGCTTAATTTTTGATATTTTCAGAGTTCTAAGAAGAACATTCAAAACCCCTAATTTAATTACCTATGTAGAAGACATTCTTTTTTGGTTAGTAACTGGGATGTTAATTTTATATACTATTTTTAAATTTAACAATGGAGAGTTAAGAGCATATATTTTTATTGGAATGTCTTTAGGAGTAGTGTTATATGCATTAGCATTTAGTCATGTTTTTATAAAAATAAATGTAAAAATATTGACTTTTATAAAAAATATATTAGAAAAAGTACTCAAAATTATATTGTTACCAATAAATTTTATAAATAATACTTTATTAAAGATTGTCAAAAAATTCAAAAAAAAGAAGGATTTGGAGGTTTAATGTAGAATATATAAGTATTCAGGAGATTTACATATGAAAAAAAATGGTATGATAAAGAAAATAATAATTTTATGTCTATTTATATATGTTTTCTATATATTTATTTCCCAAGAAAAAAGTCTAAGTGAGTACAAACAAGAACAACAATATATCAGTAAACAGGTTGAAGAACAAAAAGAGCAAAAAGAAATTTTAGAAAATATGAAAAAAAATGCAAATTCAAAAGAATATATTGAACAAATCGCTAGAGAAAAATTAAATATGTATTCTCAAAATGAGCGAGTTTATATTGATATTCAAAAATAGAAATACTGGGTTGCATTATAATGCAACCCTATAATATTTATTAGGAGGAAATATGGAGCTGAACGAACTAGCAATTACAGAATTGAAAGAAATGGCTAAAGAAAAAGGAATTAAAAATATTTCAAAATTAAAAAAAGAAGAATTAATTGAGCTGTTAACTGAAGAAACAAATGATGAACAACAAACTAATTCAGGATATAAATTAACTAATCCTGGAGATGAAATAATAGAAGGTATTTTAGAAGTAATGCCAGATAGCTATGGCTTTTTAAGAGGAGAAAACTATTTACCTAGTCCAAAAGATGTCTATGTTTCTCCAGTACAAATAAGAAGATTTAATTTAGACACTGGTGATAAAATTAAAGGTATAGCAAGAACTCCAAAAGAAGGAGAAAAATTTCCAGCATTAATATTTGTTGGAGAAGTAAATGGGGAAGCACCAGAGAATGCTTATAAAAGAAAACATTTTGATGATTTAACACCAATATATCCAAACCAAAGATTACGTTTAGAAACAGCCCCTTTGGAATTTACCATGAGAATTATAGATTTAATGGCTCCAATTGGAAAAGGGCAAAGAGGAATGATAGTAGCTCCACCAAAGGCAGGTAAAACTACTATATTAAAAAAACTTGCAAACAGTATTACTGCAAATAATCCAGATGTAGAATTAATTGTTCTTTTAATAGATGAACGTCCAGAAGAAGTTACAGATATGAAACGTTCTATTACAGGTGATGTAATATATTCAACTTTCGACGAAGTTCCAGAGCATCATGTAAAAGTTGCAGAGATGGTATTAGAACGTGCTAAAAGACTTACAGAACAAAAAAAAGATGTTGTAGTATTATTAGATAGTATTACAAGACTTGCAAGAGCATATAACCTAGTTCTTCCTTCTTCAGGAAGAACATTATCTGGAGGATTAGACCCAAGTGCTTTACATAAACCTAAAAGGTTTTTTGGTGCAGCTAGAAACACTGAAGATGCAGGAAGTTTAACAATACTTGCAACAGCATTAGTGGAAACAGGAAGTAGAATGGATGATGTAATTTTTGAAGAATTTAAAGGTACAGGAAATATGGAAGTACATTTAGATAGAAAACTTTCAGAAAAGAGAATATTCCCTGCAATTGATATTAACAAATCAGGAACTAGAAAAGAAGATTTATTATTAACATTAGAAGAATTAGAAGCAACATATTCATTAAGGAAAGCATTAAATCATATGCCTATTTCAGAGGTAACAGAACAATTGATAGATAAAATGGTGTCAACAAAAAATAATGAAGAATTTATAGGAATAATAGACCAATATTTAAAGTGATTTATGAAAGATAAAGATTATTTAAGAGAAAAGTATTTAAAAATAAGAAAAAACATTTCTAATATGGATAGAATACATATAGCAAATAGTATTCTATCCAAAATTATAATGTTAAAAGAATATAAAGAAGCAAAATTGATTTGTTCATATATGAGTTTAGAAGATGAAGTTTACACACATGTTATAAATAAAAAAATATTAGAAGCTAAAAAGACTTTAGCATTACCAGTGGTTTGTGAATCAAATCTAGAATTTTATAAAGTATCTGATTTGAAAAATATTGAAGAGATTTCTAATTTTGGGATAAGAGAGCCAAAAAGGGTAGAGGAGAATCTAATAAAAGAGAATATAGACCTAATGATAATCCCAGGAATATGTTTTGATGAACATTGCAATCGTTTAGGTTTTGGAAAAGGATATTATGATAAATACTTAGCTAATTTAGCTAATAATACATTTAAAATAGGAATTTGTTATGATTCTCAGATAGAAAGAGAAATACCTGTAACTAACATGGATATACTGATGGATTTGGTGATAACAGAAAAAAGAATCATTGCAATTTAGACATAATAATGATATAATTGTTAACATAAGTGAAATACTGCTTATAATAAAACTGAAAGGGTGACAGTAATGAATTCACAGGAATTAAAGGTTTTGCAACGGATACTCTGGAAAATAGCAGAGTATGGAGAGTATGTATCACACAGCACTGAAGATTTATCGATTTCTTTGTTGGAGGCACTGGCAAGTGAACCCCTGTCATGTGAAGTTATTGTCAAAAGAAACAAAGTTACCATCTGTTTCGAAAACACTCTGGAACTCAACTTTTTGCAAGACATCCTTAAGATTGTAGGCGAGAAAGGTGAATGGCTCTTTGAAGATTTAACTCCTGAAATGGTAAGAGCACTGCAAAGCGAACCTCTGCCGTGTATAGTTATACCTAGACGTCATGATACATTCAGCATTTTGTTAACTGACATTCAGGAAAAGAATTAAATACAATTCGGTTTTACTCAGAGACCTTATAAAAGGTCTCTGAGTTTTTAATTTATACTAGTGTATGATTGGTCTCCATGCTGACTTATTCAAAGACTAAAATCATATTGTGAAAAGTTTTTCTTTATTTTTATAAGTAAGTATTGACAATATAAAAAACTTTTTTATATAATAAAAAAAGAGAAGAGGGCTAAAAGCTTTTATTTTTCATTCACAAACATTGCACAAAATGATAACAAAAAGCAGAAGAATTTATATAAATATGTTTAACAAAAAACACTAATGTGAAGAACATTGGTGTTTTTTTATATGAAAATTTGAAAGGAGTTAAGAAAAATGGAAGCATTAAAAACAAAGTTAGTTGGATTTACACATTTCAAATCAAAAGATAAGACAAAAGAATTTTATGTATTGAATTGTCTTTATACTGAACCAATGGAGGTCGGACAATTAAAAAGTGAGGCAGTTATCATACCAGTTTTTTGTACAGAAGACCAATATAATTATGTTGTTGAAAATAAACAGATTTATGATGACGTAATGATATTGTGTAAGGCAAATCATAAAACACAAAAATTAAATTACAAAATAGAGGTATAACATGACAGAATTAGAAGTTTTAAACAACATATATAATTTATTGTCAAAACTAGTTCCATTAGCACAATTAATAACAGGTTTTATTCAATTTGCTATAGTAGTTTTTGCAATAGTTGTATTATATAGACTTTTCAAAATATTTTTTTAGAGAGGGGGAAACGAATATGTTTGATACAATAACAGCAGCAACATTTACAGGAATATTAGATACCATCAAAGATTTAATACCTGTAGTATTACCAGCAGTGGTAGGATTTCTAGCATTCAGAAAAGGTTGGTCATTCTTAAAAGGACAAATCAAAGGTGCCTAAATATAAGGGCTTGGGGCTAAAAGCTCTAAGCTCTATTTTTATTGAAAGGAGACATTATGCGTAAATTTTTAATAGCTTCGTTAGTAATATTTTTACTAAGCTTTACTATAACAGTACAAGTATTTGGTGCAATAACCTACAATGGATTTAATGACATCATAAAAATAGATTTAAAAAATAATACAGTATTAACAAAAGCTAGAGAACAATTAACAGAAATAAATGACCCTAATTATGCTTACTATATTTATTATGATAGTAATATTAGAAATTATAATATATTTTTCATAGAAAACCCTATAGGGAAAACATTTTATTTAACTTATTGGCAAATTCACTTTGGACATCATTACATGACTATGAATGTTTCAGCACCAGTACATTTGAAAGCATATAAATTTACTGGCACAGGTTTTGTATTATTATATGATTATCCTTCAATATCTGTTTTTAGTGGTCCTCAAGGATTATATGATTCAGCAACTAATACAGTTACATGTGAGTATGCAGGAACTTTAAGTGTATATAAAGATGATTCAAAAACCAGTTTTTTTTTTCGACCGGGAATGAGGGAAATACCGGAAATAACAACGAAGACCTTCCAGACTATGATCACTGGTATGATTCCATATTTGGCAGTATTTCTAGTTGGTTTGGTAGCATTTTGGAAGGGTTGGCAACTCCTTTTAACAGCATTGCACAAGGCATAAGATGGTTGGGCGAAAGTTTAGGAAATGTACTAAGCTACTTAAATCCATTCCATGAGAATTTTTTACTAAGAGGAGTCCTGGAGGCATTACAATTTATAAATCCTTTTAGTGATAAATTTTTTGGTTATAAAATTATTGATGGAATAGTTGCAGGCATTGAATTTTTATTTAAACCACAAGGAGATACTTTTTCAAATTTATATAACAAATTAAATGAGAAATTTCCGTTTATCAATCAAATAAAAACACTTGCACATAGTCTTTTAGGATTTGAAGACTATGGAACAACTACTCCAAGTTTTGAAATAACATATATGGGAACAAAAGCAAAAATAATAGATTTTTCCCCATTTTTATCATACAGAGTATGGTTACATGGAATTATTTTAGCTATAAGTTGGTTTTCTTTTATCAAGAAACTATATAACAGAATGCCAAAAGTTGTAGGAGGAATATCATGATAACAGATTTTATATTTAGTGTCTTAACGGCACCATTACATTTATTATTAAATCTTTTACCTGCTGTATCAATAGCAATTCCTAACAATGTATTTACTGGTTTTAATAGCATATTAGGTATGTTAGGATTTATATTTCCAGTAGCAGGATTATTGCCTATTTTAGCAATATCATTGTCAATAAAAGGATTTCATATAATTTGGGCATTAATCATAAGAGTAAAAAGTTTTATTCCAACTATGGGTTCATAATATAAAAACCGAGCAACGGACACGCAGGTCGTTGTCGGTTTTTATTATGTTAGAAAGGATAACATATGTTAAATATAATTTTTTTTATTATAAAGTGGATTTTAATCATTTTGTCGCCATTTATTATATCTATATCTTTACATTTTTTATATTACTATTTTATAAAAAAAATGAGATTTAAAAAAGGTACATATAATTATATTTCTCATGGTTCTTTATTAAAAAGACTATTTAAAGATTTTCCAAATCAATTTGTTTTAGATTCATTTAATAAAGACCCTGATCACTTTAACGAATTTGGTGTACATATAATTGCAGGAAAGCAGGGGAGTGGTAAATCAATTACACTCACTTACATGCTTATGAGATACCAAAAGATGTATCCAAAACTAAAAGTAAAGACTAACTATTATTATGAACATGAACATGCAAGAATAGGACATTGGAAAGACGTATTAAATGGTACAAATGGAATTTATGGAGAAATAGACGTATTAGATGAAATACAAAATTGGTTTAATTCTCTTCAAAGTAAGGATTTTCCAATTGAAATGCTAACAGAAATTACACAACAACGTAAACAAACCAAAATGATTATAGGAACAAGCCAAGTCTTTACTAGAGTTGCAAAACCTATCAGAGAACAGACGTACATGCTATATGAACCTAATACGATATTTGGCTGTATAACCATAGTAAGAAAATACGAAATCACATGCGATACAGAAGGAATTACAGATAATAAAAAATTTAGAGGAATGTTCTTTTTTGTACATAATGAAGAAATACGAGGTGCATTCGATACATATAAGAAAATAATTAATCTAGGTCAAGAAGGCTTTAAAAACGATTTAGAACAAATAAGAAACAATAATGAGGGACCATTGCTAAAACTAGAACAAAAACTAAAATAACATACATTTTCTTTTAATTAATATAACCTGGGCTATATACCTGTGAGGAATACAATGGTATGCCCAGACAGACCCAGAAGCTGGTGGGGTAAAATTCTTTTAGAATTTTAGGAGGGAGGTGCAAATCCTCCCTATCAACAAGCCGGAACGGCGATTGAGTGGAGGTATATCATGCTACAAATAATAGAATGGTCAGAAAAAGACATTATTGATAATTGGTCAAAAGGTCTTAGTATAGATACTTTAACTTATGAATATGTTTGGTATGCAAAACACAAAAAAGGTAAATATGTAAAAATATCTGATGCTAGACTCCAGATATCAACAATTATATATAACTTTCAAATGAGAGGATGGCAATATCCGATTTCGCAAACTTCTATACTTGACTAAGTAACACTTAACGGTAAAAAGGGGGACATATGAGAATTAGAAAATATACTAAATATTCTGTTTATTGTCCTACATACATACTAAAAAAATATACTGACAATATGTATAAATTGGTATTTATGAAAGCATTGAGGCGTAAAGGATTTGAAGAAATAGACAGAAAAAGAAAAACACATAATCCAAATGATAAAAAGCTTGTAAATTCTATATCTAGGAGTAGGGCAAAAATATTTGAATATGCTATTTGTAATGAATTTGAATACTTTGTAACTTTAACTATAGACTCTAATAGATATGACAGAACAAATTTAAAAAATTATTACAAAGATTTTAGTCAGTTTTTAAGAAATTACAGAATAAAATATAATATAAATATACAATATTTATTCATTCCAGAGTTACATAAAGATGGAAAATCATGGCATATGCACGGGTTCATAACAGGAATACCTAAAGAACATTTTACAATAAATGAACATGGTTATTTGGATTGGCTAGCATATAAAGAAAAATTTGGATATATTAGTTTAGATAAAATAAGAGATAAAAAAAGATGCTCATTATATATAACAAAATATGTTAGTAAAAATATAGAAAGTTGTATAACAGACTTAAATGCCAAAATGTATTATGCAAGTAGAGATTTAAAGACTGCTGTAGAGGTAAAGAGGGGAGAATTACAAATTCCTTTAGGTGTACAACCTGATTTTACTAATGAATATGTAAAAATATATTGGTTAGATAATGACATAAAGATTAAAATTAAAGAGAGTAGTTTTTAAATTACTCTCTTATAGCTTCTACTATTTTTTGTTCTAACCATTCTAAATTATAGGTATTATAAACTTTTACTCTTATTAAATATTTGCCTAGTACTTTATTTTTAAAACTATCATTTTTATATTGCTTATTATGTGTATAATCATCTAATTCTACATAGGCTCTTACTTTACAATTAGATTTATCACATAATACAAAATCTATATGTTTTGCTTTTATTTTGTTGAAGGCTGAATGTGTTATTGTCTTATCTGTTATAGTTAATATGTCAGCCATTCTTATTTTAGGGAATATTACTAAATTCAATTTCTCTGTAACTTTTATAAGTTCTCTATAAAATTTTAATTCTGTTACAGTTAGCACATAATTATTTTTTCTATAACTATTAGTATAATCATTTATATTATTGACATTTATTGTATTTTCATTATTATTTTTCATTAAAGAATTACATATTGCTATGATACTAATAAATACTAAAACCCATACAATCCACATAAAAAACACCTCGACATTATATTATCATATCTTCCATATTTTGACAAGTCTACATAATTGTGCTATAATGACAAGGTGTTAAACATATAAGAGGGGGAATAATTATAAGTGAAGTTGTAAATACACAACTAATGAAAAAAATTGCATACATTAATAAAAGAGTATTTTACGAAGGACAAATATTAGATTTATATGATTACAAAGGAAGTTATTTGTATAAAATTAAAATAAATAAATTTATAGTACATTATAAAAGAAATACAAAAAAACCTTACTTATGTGTAAATATAAGTAGGTCATGTTATAAAGAAAAAACAACACATGATATTACATATTTAACTAAATTTACAAAATAATAAATTAACTATTGACAAAAAGCAGGGGACATGGAATAATACAAATTAATAAAAGAATAACTTGTTTTTTATTTTTTAGTGTTAAAGATTGCACAAAATGAAAGCTTAAAGCAGAATTATTTATTTTTTTGTAATTATCATTGCACAAAATGATAATTTTGCGAAAATAGAGATAGGATAAGTTGAAAATGCTGTAATATGCATTAAATATACTGTTTTAAGCATTTTTGCAGACATACTAGTATATGTCTTTTTTATAAAAATGGCTTAAAAACGATTTTAAAGGCTTGTTTTTTGGAGGTTTTTTGTTATGATAGATTTTAGTAAAAATCCAATTATTTTAAATAATTTTTTAGTTTATAATGAATCAATTCTTAATAAATCTAAAAATACTGTTAAAGAATATAATTATGATTTAAATAGATTTTTTAAGTTTATTAAAGTTCATAAAAAATTAACTGATGAAAAAGATTTTAGTAAAATTGAAATTACAGATATTAATTTAGATAATTTAAAAACAATCGATATTAATGATTTGTATGCCTACCTCGCCTACCTCACTGAATTACGGAAATCAACCAGCATCCAGAGCTCGTAAAGTTGCGAGTCTTAAATCATTTTTCATATATTTGACTAAAAAGACTAATCAGTTAGAGGTTAATCCTGCTCAAAACCTTGATTCTCCTAAGCTTGGTAAGCGTATGCCTAAATATCTAAGTTTAGATGAAAGTAAGGCTCTTCTTAATGTTGCTTCTGATGAAGAAAACAGAAATAAAGAACGTGATTATGCTATTGTTACTTTATTTTTGAATTGTGGTATGCGTTTATCTGAACTTGTTAATATTAATTTTAGTGATATGACTATGAGTGAATGTAAACTTAATGTTATTGGTAAAGGTAATAAAGAAAGAACTATTTACCTAAATAAAGCTTGTATAAGTGCTATTGAAGACTATATTAAAGTTAGACCTCATGAAGGTGTTAAAATAGATTCTAAAGATGCCTTATTTTTAAGCGAACGTAAAGAAAGAATTAGTACAAGAGCTGTTCAATATATTGTAAAAAGAGATTTACAAAAAGCTCGGTTTAGATATTACAAAGTATTCAGTTCATAAATTAAGACATACTGCAGCAACTTTAATGTATCAATATGGTAATGTAGATATTCGTGCTTTGCAAGAGTTGCTTGGTCATCAAAGCATTTCCACCACAGAAATATATACACATGTAGATAACTCTCAAGTTCGTGCTGCAGTAGAAAGTAATCCTTTAGCTGATTTATAATGTTGGTATTAATAACTCTTGACCTATTGATAAATTACTATTTTGAAGATTATTTATTTTCTTTATGTTATAAATAATACTATTAATATCTTTATTTTCATAATATGGATTTTCTTTTGATTGCTCACTTGCTATTTGCCATAAAGTATCTCCATTAGATACATATATTTTTTTGTACTCAACATCTCCATGAGACAATGTTGGCTTTGCTAGTACTAGTGATAATACTACAATTATTCCTAATAATATTACTATGCTACATATAAATCTTCTTAAATTTACTATTTTGATTTTCATAATTATACCTCCAAATATAAAACTCATGTTCGTTACTATAAATATAGTATAAACGAACATGAGTTTCTTTGTCAATACTTTTTTGAAATATTTTTCAAAAACTTGTTTGGTATAAGTTTTATCCATAAACAATTGGCTGAATCTGTTTATTTTCTAAAGCCTTTTCTATTGTTGAAATCAATTTATTAGGGTCAAATACCATTGATTTTGGTTTGTTTTCAGGATTATCTTGTTTCATTGGTACAAAATAAATATGTTTTGTGTTTAAAAGCTTTCCTATATTCATTGCACTTCCACCGAAGAGCATCATTAGTTGAAACTCCAATTACTACAGGATTGTCATTTCTTAAATGAGACTTTATAGCCATAAGTACTGGAGTGTCTGTTATTGCATTTGCAAGTTTAGATATGGTATTTCCAGTACATGGTGCTACTACCATTATATCTGTTAATTTTTTAGGTCCTATTGGCTCTGCTCCTTCTATTGTATGAATAATTTTGCTTTCACATATGTTTTCAATTTTATTTATAAAGTCTTGAGCATTACCAAATTTACTATCTATATTATATGCATTAAAAGACATTATAGGAAGAACAGTTCCACCTAGTTTAACTAACTCTTCTATTAGTGGAATTGTGGCATCAAATGTACAAAATGAACCTGTTAATGCAAATCCAATTTTTTTATTTTTTATGTCCATGAAAATAACCTCCTACAATATAGTATGAGGTTATGTCAACTTTTGTTATGATATTTATTTTTTATATTTTCTCATAATGAGTCCACATTCTTAAAATAAATACTTCTTTATTGTCTTCATTTACTTCATAAACTAAACGGTGTTGCAAGCTAATTCTTCTTGAAAAACAACCGAAGAAGGTTTCCTCGAAGTTTTTCATATGGAGGAGGTATTTGATAAGGATTTTCTAAAATAATATTTAATAATTCTTTTGTCTTATTTTCTAGCCCAGCTTGCTTTAATAATTTTTTATCTTTATCTGCTAATTTAGAAAAAATAATTGTATATTCTACCATGCTTTCTCCTTATTATATTTACTACATTTTTTCTTATCTTCTTTGCGAGCTTCATCTATACTTTTTACAAGTCCAGGAATTGAATTTAAAAATATAGTTTCTTCAATATCATGCCAATCAGATTCAGAAATTAATATAGCATTTTCTCCTTTGCTATTTACAATATTAATAGGATTAAATCCTTTATTTACTTCTTGTACTAATTGAAATAACATTTGTCTAGCAGCAGTAATATTTATTGTATTCATATAAATCACCTATCTTTCTCATATAATTATAGCGTACTTTCAAATGTACGTCAAGTGCTAGTATTAATATATGCAAATAAGTTTATAAAAATACACTAAAATATAAAATAAATCTCAAACAATTTATAAGTTTGAGATTTATTTTAAAGTATTTCTTTATTGATTTAAATTAACAATTTTATATTTCCCTTCTATTGTTTCAATTAGACAATATCCATCTTTCAAATGTGTTATATCTACACCATCTTCTTTCTTTATCAAAGTATTGTTCAAATAAATTTCTAATTTATCCATATTTAACTTAACTGTATATTTGTCATCTAATTCCAACACTTTTATCTCTTCACATATTTCTGCTACTATTTTTCCTGTTGTTAAATCAATATAACAAACCTCTTCTTTTGTTTTCATTTGCAAATAATTATTTGCTATATGTTTAAAATAAGTGCCATATTTAACAGTCATTTCTGTCAAAACAACTGTATTAAATTCCTCATCATAAATACTAAGTTTATTACTACTAACAACAAAAAGTTTTCTAGTTGCATTAAAAGAATTTTGAATTATCCTAGAAGAACTATTGTCATCTATTTCCATATAATTATTATTTGAAAACCATAATCTTCTTGTTACATGTCCATGAGCTGCTGAACTATCATTTTCTATAATATCTAGAATAAATTTTTCATCAGCATATGTATAAGCTGAGACACTACTTCCTCCTCCTACACCAGGACGATTAGCAAAAATATTATAGTCATTGTCATTATAATATAAATCATATACATTTTCATAGATTTTCTCTAAATCTTTATTTAATACAGCTACTCTATTGTCTTTCAATGTTACAACATAGCAATTTTCAATAATAATTCCATCATATTCAAAAGACAATAATGTTTTATTATTTAAATCAATGATTCCATATTTATCATTTTTAACAGCAGCAAACATATTTTCATTAGTATTTGATTTGATATCATCATATTGAATTGGTATAATTATTTTACCTGAATAATCAATAATACCACGCATGTCATCTTCTTTAACAACAACATATTTATTACTAATGCACTTTAATTCAGAAACATCAGTATTTTTCATTTCTGGTATCACATGGTAATCAATTTCTTCTAAGGTACTAATATTGATTAGTAGGTTTTTACTATATCTTTCACCACTTCTATCATTTCTGACAAGGTAGTTATTGTTTATATTACTGCCATTTAGTATTCCCAAGACATTAGATTTTTCAAATGTCTTAAAATCTAGTAGTTCTCCTGTTTTTAAATTAAACTTTTTAATATATGCGGTCCCTACATCCCATTCATTGTAAAAGCACACCCCTATATCATTATCTAACATATAAATATTACTAACTTTTCCACTTTCAGTACTAACACAATACAAAGAATTTTCATCACTACCATCTTTATATAGTTTAAAAGGCTCACTGTTATCTATTGTTGATATAACTTTTCCATTTCTTTTTATAGTATCATTTATTAAATAATATCCATTATAAATATACTCTATGCGACTTGTACTTGTATCAATAATATTGTTATCTAAATCAATCAAATGATAGTCATTGTTTTTCTTAACTACCAAATAGTCATTGTCCCAACTCACTTCTGTTGCATATATATACCTATGTTTTCTATAATCTTCTATTATTTCATCATATAGCCCAAGTTCTTGTGATAAATCATCTGTTTTTTTCTTTTCATTAGCATCCATGTTATTTATTTCTATTTCATTTATTATAGGTTTTGTTTCTGCATTATTTTTATCTAGATAACACCATATTCCCATAACTATAACAAAAATAATAACCAAAGCTATTGTGATAATACTAGCTATATTTTTATTCTGTTTCTTCTCCATAAATTTCCTCCTTAGTTAATAAAAGACTGCTTAAATTATAGCATATTAATAAATAAAATAAATGCTAGCAATATAAATGTAATAAACTTTTAATCTTAATTTTTTATTATATCTAATAAATCTACAAAATTATCAATTATATAATTAGGATTAGCTTGCATTAGGTTTTCTTTTGTATCAATTCCATATGTTACTGCAATAGTATCAACATTAGCATTATTTCCTGCAAGCATATCTGTTTTAGTATCTCCAACCATAACAGCATTTTCTGGTTTTATATTGAATTTATTTAAAATATATAGCAAACTCTCTGGGTCAGGTTTATGTTTGAAGTTACTTTCACCTGTACCAATAACAATATCAAAATTCAAATTAAAATGTTCAACCATTTTATCTAAAGCTCTATTAGGTTTTAGTGACACAATTGCCAAAATAAATCCATTATTCTTTAAAATATTTAATGTTTCTTTTACACCATTAAATAAACTAGTTTCATCAAGAAAGTGGTCTTCAACAATATAATATTGCCTATATTGTTTAGTATATTCTGTACACAAATGTTTTTCTTTATCTGGTAGTATTTTTTCAAACATTTTTTCTAATGGTATTCCAGCTAAACTTTGAAATTCTTTTTTATCTAATTCATTTTTTTGATTAGACTTTAAAACATAATTAAATGCTGAAAAAATATCTTTTTCACTATCCCACAAGGTTCCATCAGCATCAAATATTATTAATTTTTTATCCATTTTATTTCTCCTACCATATTAAATAATAAAATAAGAGGGTGTCCTGAAATGAATATTTTGCCTCCCATGATGATATATATTCTAGGACACCCTCTTATAGAAAGAATTATATTAAATCCATTGTTTCTTTTGCAATCATTAGCTCTTCATTAGTTGGAACTACCATAACTTTTACTTTTGAATCGGCTGTAGTTATAACTGTTTCTTGTCCTCTTACTGCATTTTTTGTTTCATCTATTTTAAATCCTAAAAATTCTAAATTTTTACAAATATTTGCTCTTACTTCTGGTCCATTTTCTCCAACCCCACCTGCAAAAGCTATTACATCTATTCCATTCATTGATACAGCATATTTACCTACAAATTGTGCTACAAGATAATAATAGTTTTTTAATGCAAGTTCTGCTTTTTTATCTCCATTTTTGGCTGCTGTTTCAATATCTCTAAAATCTGGGTTTACTCCTGATATTCCATGTAGACCTGATTTTTTATTTAATACATTTTCAGCTTCTTCTATTGATAAGTTTTCTTTTTTCATCATAAATGTAACTATTGATGGATCTATATCTCCACATCTTGTTACCATTGGTATTCCAGATATGGGTGTTAGCCCCATACTTGTATCTACTGATTTACCACCATTTACTGCACATAAACTTGCCCCTTGACCTAAATGACAAACCACTATTTTTAAGTCTTCTGGTTTTTTACCTAATATTTCTGCTGTTCTTAGTGATACAAATTTATGAGATGTTCCATGGAAACCATATCTTCTAACTTTATATTTCTCATAATAATAATATGGTATTGGATATGTATATGCTTCTTCTGGTATTGTTTGATGGAAAGCTGTGTCAAATACTGCTACCATTGGTGTTGTTGGCAATAATTTTTGACATCCTTCTATTCCTAAAACAGCAGCTGGATTATGAAGTGGTGCAAGTTCTATACATTCTTTTATTGCATTTAATACCTCATTGTTTATTACTACTGAGTTTGCAAACTTCTCTCCTCCATGAACTACTCTATGTCCAACTCCAGATATTTCAGATAAATCTTTTATTACACCATATTCATTATGCAATAGTTGGTCTATTACTATTTTTATTGCTTCTTCATGATTTTTTACATCTTGTTTTACTTCTGTCTTAAAATCATCCTTTTTATGTGTTAAAAATGACCCTGGTGTTCCTATTCTTTCATAATTTCCTTTTGCTAAAACTGATTTGTCACTCATATCTATTAATTGATATTTTAATGAAGAACTTCCACAATTGATTACTAATATTTTCATTTATTTCCTCCTAAATCTTGTGCTTGCATGCATGTTATTGCTACCGCGCCAACTATATCTTCAGCTGAACAGCCTCTTGATAAATCATTTACTGGTTTTGCTAAACCTTGAGTTATTGGTCCAAAAGCATCTGCTTTTGCTAAACGTTGTACTAATTTATATCCTATGTTTCCAGAATTTAAGTCTGGAAATATTAAAGTATTTGCAAAACCCGCCACTGTACTTCCAGGAGCTTTACTTTTTGCAACACTTGGAACTATTGCTGCATCTAATTGTAATTCTCCATCTACTTCTAAATTTGGTTCTTTTTCTTTTACTAGTTTAGTTGCTGCAATAACTTTTTCTGTGAATTCAGATTTTGCACTTCCATATGTAGAATATGAAAGCATAGCTACTTTTGCATCTTTTCCTACTAATTGTTTAAAGCTTTTTGCTGATGCTATTGCTATTTCTGAAAGATCTTCTGCATCTGGATTTTCTACCAAACCACAATCACCAAAAGCAAATACACCATTTTCTCCAAATGGAGAATCTGGTACTACCATTAAGAAAAATGCTGAAACTGTTTTTACTCCTTTAGCTGTTTTTATTATTTGAAGTGCAGGTCTTAATGTATCTGCTGTTGAATGGCAAGCTCCTGAAACTAATCCATCTGCATCATCATTTTTAACTAACATCATTCCAAAGTAAACTGGGTCTTGCATTAGTTCTTTAGATTTTTCTAAAGTCATACCTTTTTCTTTTCTTAATTCATAAAATTTTTCTACATATTCATTATATTTTTCTGAATTTTTTGGTTCTACTATCTCTGCATTTGAAATATTTATATTGTTTTCATTTGCAGTTTTCAAAATTTCTTCTTTATTTCCTAGTAAAATTATGTTACAAAACTTTTCATTTCCTATAATTTCTACTGCCTTAAGGGTTCTTAAATCCTCTGCTTCTGGTAAACATATAGTTTTAATATCTTTTTTTGCTCTTAATTTTAAAGACTCTGTAAAATTCACTTTATTTTCCTCCTTAACCTTTCCTATTAAAACACAAAATTCTATTTTTTTCAATAAATTTTTTGTATTTTCTACTTGAAATTATTATTTATTTGTTATAGTATATATATATTAATTGTAGGAGAAAACTAATGACAAAAAAAGAAACAGTAAAAAAGGTAGCTAAATCAATAAAAACAAAGGAAAAAGAAGAAAAGGTAGCTAAAAAGACAACGAAAATAGCAAACCCAAAAGAACATGTTAAACGCGTTCCTAATATTGTTGTACCAGAATACTATGATTTGCCTTACAGATACAATCAAACTGTTGTTAAAATATTAGCACAAACTCCTAAAATTTTATTTATTTACTGGGATATTTCTGATGAAGATAAACAAAATTTTATAAATAAATATGGCAAAAATTTCTTTAATGACACATATCCTGTGTTATTAGTTCATAATGAAACACAAAATTATTCTTTTGAAATTAATATAGATGATTTTGCAAATAGTTGGTACTTAAACATTAATGATAGTTCTGCTAAATATAAAATTGAATTAGGTCGTAGAGCAAAACATGTTAATAGTTCTGCTCCTAATACTTATATATATATTACAGCCTCAAATGTTGTTGAAACTCCAAATGACCATATTCTAATAGAACAAGCACCAAGTGAAGTTTCATTCATGAATGTAAAAACTAAATCTATTACTGTAAAAAGAGAATTTAATAAGAGTAAAATATATAATGTATATAAAGAAATAAAGCCAGAGATTGTTCATAGTATGCCAGGTTCAGGAGGTCTTTTATGAATAATCCTAAAGGTTATGTTTCATTCATTCTTCATGCACATCTTCCTTTTATTCATCACCCAGAAAGCGAAGATTATTTAGAAGAAGAATGGTTGTTTGAAGCAATCTCTGAAACTTATTTACCCTTACTTCAAAATTTCAAAAAATTAGAAGAGGAAAAAGTAGAGTTTAGAATTACAATGACTCTTACCCCTCCTCTTCTTTCTATGTTAGATAATAAATTATTACAAAAAAGATATATAAAGTATTTAAAGAGAATTATTGAATTATGCAAAAAAGAAGTTAAAAGAACTGTTTCAGACCCTCAAGTAAATAAACTGTCAAAAATGTATTTAGATAGATACTCTAATGACTTACATTTATTTAAAGAAGTATTTAATTGTAATCTTATAGAACAATTCAAATACTTCCAAGATATTGGTGTATTAGAGATTATTACTTGTGGAGCAACACATGGCTACTTCCCTATTTTATATGTTAATGAAAAAACTGTTAAAGCACAAATTGCAGTTGGAGTTGAAACTTATAAGAAATATTTTGGTAAAGGGCCACGTGGAATTTGGTTACCTGAATGTGGTTATGTTCGTGAGGCTGATAAATATTTAAAAGAGTTTGGTGTTGAATATATTATAACCGAATCACATGGTGTGTTATATGCTAACCCTACTCCAATGTATGGAACTCTTGCTCCTATTGTTTCACCTGAAGGTATAGTTGCTTTTGGGCGTGATATTGAATCAGGAAGACAGGTTTGGAGCTCTATTTCAGGTTACCCTGGAGATGTGAACTATAGAGAATTTTATAAAGATATTGGTTATGATGTGGAAGATTATGAATATATAAAACCATATATTGCTAAAAATGGTGTTAGAATTAACACTGGTATTAAATATCATAGAATTACTGGCGAACAATCATATAAAGAATATTATGTTCCTGAATGGGCTAATGAATCTGCTGAAAAACAGGCTTCTCATTTTATGGAATCACGTATTAATCAAATAAGTTATATTTCAGATTCTATGCATACCCCACCTCTAGTTGTTTGCCCATATGATGCTGAGCTTTATGGTCATTGGTGGTATGAAGGCCCATATTGGTTATATATATTATTCAAAAAAATACATTATAATCAAGATACATTTAAGCTAATAACTCCTGGTGAATTCATAGATAAATATCCTGAGATGCAAGTCTCTTCCCCATGTCTTTCAAGTTGGGGTGCAAATGGTTATAGTGAAGTTTGGCTAAATTCTTCAAATGATTATGTACATAGACATCTTCATGTAGCTGGTGATAAAATGGTTGAACTCGCTAATCTTTATCCTAATGAAAAAGATAAGTTAAGAAAAATGGCATTAAATCAATGTGCTAGAGAATTGTTGCTTGCACAAAGTAGTGACTGGTTATTTATAATAACTAATGGAACAATGGTTGATTATGCTAAGAGAAGAATTAAACAACATATTGGAAGATTTACTAGATTGTATAATGATATAAAAGAAGATACTATTGATGAAATATTTTTAAAAGATATTATGAAAAAAGATTTAATATTCCCAGATATTGATTATATGATATATTATTAAAATTAAGAAAACTGAATTAAGAGATGGAAGAAATTTTTTCTTCCATCTCTTAATTCAGTTACTATAATCCTCATATTTTTTCACAGATTTTTGAAGACTTGCATAGATTTCTTTGTGCATAGCTCTGGTGATAGGTATTTCTTCCCCAGACAAATCAACAGCAATACAATTTTTAATATTCCAATTTTTGAAACAGCCATAGGTTTTATTATAAACTTCACGCTTAGAAATAGCATAAATAATATCATCATACCATGACATTTGAAAATATGGAACTTTAGCAATATATTTAGGGAAAGAGATAAGCTTTACCTCCATTTTTTGACCATCAGAGCCTGATACACTGAAAATATCAAATAGTTTGAAATATAAAATAGTTATACCTTCAAGTACTTCAATCCCTTGTTTGGAAATTACCACCATTGTATTAAATCTAAAAGGATCAATCCAACCTTCCCTTTTATTACGAATTATACTAACAACTGCAAAATCACCAACAAATTTGTGAGAAGATACATCATGTTGCCGCTTCTGTGTACTCATTATAATAACTCCCTTCTAATTCGCCAATATGGCTTAATAATTTATAATTATATATCAAATTTACATAAACCACAACTCTTTTATTTAAATATGTTAATTTTTTTACCTTCACCAAAATTACTCTTTTTGAATAAACTACCATAAGTATGCGAATAATAAAAGTTAGAAAAGGGTGAATTTGTTTGAAAAAATCTCTATGCATCAAAACTAACAACAAAAAAATACTAGAATACTTATTCAAGAACTTAAGTGATATAAACCATATCGCTATTTCAAAGAACCAATTTAAAATATATAAAAATGTTATCATTCATTACACCAATGAGCCTGTTGACCTTGCTACTATCCTATCTTCTGTTGTTATAAAATTTTATGAAAAAAGATTATTGTGCAGAATTTTAAATGTAAATTATTTTTATTTTTCCGATTTAGAGAAAAAAGAAATTTTAAAAACTGCAATAAGCTTTTTAGAAGTAAATAGAATAAATGATATTTTTGATAGTATCTATGCCTATATAATAGAAAATAAAATCATATCTTTAGATGGATTTATTAATTTTAGGCTAAAATCATATTTTAACATTTTAGATAATACTATTGATTTAGCTGTTAACAAATTCTTAATAGACAGAGAATACAATGAATTTATAAAGCTCTTAAGTCTCTATGTTAATTCAAGAGATAACACAACAGATATAATTCATTTAATATATATTTCTGGCAATTCTATTTTACTAGACAATGAAAAGAATATTATTCCTTTAGATGACAACATATTTAATGCTAAATATTTGTCAGACATAACATTTTCTTCAAATGATTATGCATTAAATGCCATTTTATCCATTATCCCTGAAAAACTTTATATACACTTAATAGATGCTGAAGATGAGTTTGTTACTACTTTAAAGCTAATATTTTCAGAAAATGCAATTTTATGTACTGATTGTAACCTTTGTAGAACATATAAGCTAGTTAAAGACTCATATTGCTTGCAAACATAAAAATTTTGTGATATAAGTAGGCTATGAATAGTTTTATATTAAAAATTATAGCATGTGTGTCTATGTTATTAGATCACAGTGGATATGTTATATTTGGCGAACCTTCTTTTTTAAACTATATTGGAAGATTTGCTTTCCCTATTTTTGCCTATCAAATATCACTTGGTTATATACATACTTCAAGCAAGAGAAACTATTTAATAAGATTACTTGTTTTCGCATTAATTTCACAGGCTCCCTTTGCCCTATTCTTGGGAACATTAACTACCAAATTCACATTTAATATATTTTTCACATTAATACTAGGATTTTTAGCTATTTTAATTTTTGATAAGATAAAATTTAAATCTTTAGGTATCTTAATTGCATGCCTGCTTGCATATATAGGTCAAGCACTTAATGTTGATTATGGTGCATATGGAGTAATGATTATATTTATGTTTTATTTATTTAGAGAAAATAAGTTCTTTATGACATCAAGCTTTTTAATTGCAGTATCAGTATTATACTTTAATAGATTTAGTTTATTTACATTGTTTACAATGCTTGCAATCATACCAATACTTCTATATAATAAAAAACAAGGTAAAAAAACTAAATATTTCTTATATGTTTTCTACCCTGTTCATTTATTTATATTATATCTTATTGCAATGATAAGTTAATTCCTCTTTGTTTATTGAAATTAATTTAAATTAAAATTTAAAGGAGATAGTAATGAAAAAGTTTTTAGTGTTAATAATTAGTATATTAATTTTAAGTCTTAGTATCTTTATAATATTTATCACATTAAATAGCAAACCTAATGATGAAATATTAACAATTGAAGAAGATGAAAGATTAACTAGTAAAGGATATAAAACTTTTGATTCACAATATTACACTTTTAAATATGAAAAAAACTGGATTATTGTGGAAAATCGTGACAATTTTGTATCAATAGCTCCTGGGAAAAGTTCTGAAAATTGTCTAGTAATTAATAAAATAGAATTTAAAGATATTAATATTTTTAAAAATATTAAAGTTGCTAAAAATGATTTCAAAAAAGGCTCATTTTCTAAGTTATATGAAACACAAAATATTACAGCAAAAAGGGTAACTATTAATGGAAATGAAGCTATGCAAATAGAAGCTTATTTGCAAGAACGGTGATATTATTTACAATTTTGTTACCACTGGAATTCTTTCACATGAAAATGAAACAGCCTTCTCAATATGGTGTACAACTAGTATGGATATTAGTAGAAAAGAGTATGACCTAGTATTACAATCATTTAGGTTAAAATAAAGAAGATTTATTGCAATGATAAGTTAATTCCTCTTGCTACTACATTAGACATATTATCAATTAGTTCATCAATTTCTTTTGGAGTTACTATAAAATTATAATCCTTTGGAATCAAAGCTTCTTTTATCATTTCATATTTATCTTTCCCAGACAACCATTCTAAATTTTTATCCTTATTTTGTTCTATAAAAATATCTATTGCGTCAGATGTAATTGTTGCAACATCTACAACTGTTGGAACACCAATTGCAATAACAGGAACACCCAGTGTTTCTATACTTATATCTTGCCTTCTATTCCCCACTCCTGCACCAGGAGTAATTCCTGTATCTGCTAACTGAATAGTATTGCTAACTCTTGCCATACTTCTTGAAGCAAGAGCATCAATCACTATTATTAATTTTACTTTTATATTTTGTACAACACCTTTTAGAATTTCCAAAGTTTCTATTCCTGTAGTACCAAGAACACCCGGAGAAATTGCAGAAACAGGTCTTGTATCTTTATCCATTGCATCTGGTACATATTCTAATAAATGTCTTGTTATGTCTATATAAGAAACTACTTTTGGACCTAAAGCATCTGGTGTGACTTTTAAATTACCCAAACCTACAATTAAAATATCGTCTTTAATTTGAGAATTTTTATCTATTAATACTTTTAACTCTTTAGCTAAACTATCTGCCGCTTCTTGTATTTCATTTTCATCAGCAATTTTTAAATTGTTAACATCTATTGTTATATAGCTCCCTATAGGTTTTCCTAAAGCTTGTACACCTGAATCATCTGTAATTTTAACCCTTGTAACATTTATATTTTCATTAATTTGTTCTTCCTCTGCATCAACACCAGGAATCTCATTTTCTATTTTATTTGCCTTTTTATAAATATCTCTTCTTTCATTAGCTAAATCTGTTCTAAAATTAAACATAAAAACCTCCTGAAACTAGCTTTTGTTTTAGGAGGTTAAATTATACATAAGTAACATATCAATTATAGACTTTTTATTAACTTTTTTGTTTGTTGTAATCAAAATATAATATTGTAGACTAAAAACTCCTTATGATATTATTCTTGTAATAAAAAGTCTATTATATTCATATGTTTTATGCCATTTTTTGAGCGATTACCTTTGTCTAAACTTAATACATATTTTTCGTGATTATCATTAATCTCTTTATATGCCCCAAATTCTCTTTCTATAGTTTCTCCTCCATCTTCACCTAACATATAACACACTTGTATATATTTAATCTCTCCATATCTTTCAGCTACAAAGTCTACTTCTCCCTTTTTAGTTTTTCCCACATACACTTTGTATTTACGAGCAATTAATTCATTATATATTATACTTTCTAAACAAAGTGAATAATTCACCTCTTGATTTTGTGCTTTTGCTTTTTTTACTCCTAAATCTGATGTGTAATATTTACTTAATGTTTTTAAAATTGCTTTTCCGTGTACATCATATCTGTTAACTTTATTGATTATAAAAGTTGAACACATATTTTCTAAATAGTTATATATCGTTTCTGTGGAAACTTCTCTTCTCTCTATTTTTAAATAATCAGAAATGTTTTTTGCAGAAAATTCCTTTCCTTCAGTTTCTAAAATATATTGTAACACAAGATTAAATATTGTAATATCTTTTATCCCTGCTCTTTCTACTATATCTTTTAATATAATTGAATCATAAACATCTGATATATAATTTAATTTCAATTTATCTTCTTCAAATAAAAATCTTTGTGGCAATGTACCCCACTTAAAAATATCATATAATAGTTTTTCATAATCTTCTTCTTTTGTATTTGTTAACTCTACAGTTTCTTTGAATGTTAAAGGATTTACTCTAAAACTAACATATCTTCCGTGTTAATTCTGTAGATAATTCTGTTACAGTCATTCTACTATTAGAGCCTGTTACAAAAATACTAAATTTGCCTCGTACTCTTATAGAATTAATGGCTTTATCAAAATCTTCTATTTTTTGAATTTCATCTAAAAACACATAATAAGTTTTATCATCTTTTGCTATATCTTTTATGTACTTATCTAAATCTATTGCTGTTTTAATAAAAGCGTATTCTAATAACTCAAAATTTAAAAATATTATGTGGTCTTCATCTATTCCTTCTTCTCTTAATTCTTCTATTATTTGCTCTAAAATAACAGATTTTCCACTTCTTCTTAATCCAAATATTACTTTAATTAATTCTTTATGATGATAGAAACCTCTTATTCTATCTAAATATATTTCTCTTTTTAACATATGAATTACCTCCAAACATAGTATAACATATATCTTTACCTCTGTAAAGATATTTCGATGTACCGAAAGAATGTGTTGTTTGTGTCGAATTGTTTCGATGTACCGAAATAATTCCATATAAAAACAGGTGTAATTTCAAATTGCATCTGTTTTGTTAATTTAAATTATCTTTCCTCATCATATATTTCTAAGTCTTTAGTAATTGCTCTGTTATCTGCAAATACTCCCACACATTCTTTAACAGTTTGTTGTACTGAATCATCAAAATAATTTTTTAAGTGCTTAATTTATATAATGCATATTGATTAAGTGAAATACCTTCTTCATCTGCTTGTTGTGATAATTTATAATGTAATGTTTTAGGTATTCTTATAAGAAATTTTCCACTAAATTCCTTTTTTATTGGCATTGGAATATTATTATTATGTTCTAATGCACTTTCAAGCCATAATTCCATTGCTTCTTGAATATTTTTAGCAGCTTTTTCATAAGTATCTCCATGACTCATACAGCCGTCTAATTCATCTACAGTTGCAAAATAATAATCACCACTACTGTCTATTGTGTGAACTATCCTAATATTGTATGGTAATTTCATATAATCTTTAACAGTCATATTAACCCTCCTCCTTATCAATTTTTCTTAATATATCTTTAATATAACATTCTTTAATTGTATCTTTTCCATGTATGGCAAATCCAAATTTCTTTCCGTTATTATCATATAAAATATGCGAACCTCTTTGTCTATCTTTATTATATCCATATGCTTTTAATACCTTTTCAATTTCTTGTAGTATTATTCCATTAGGTTGATTTTTCATTTTTTCTATTATTTTTTCCACACTTGGCATTATTTATGCTCCTTATAATTATATTCTTATGATACTATATTTGATATCAATTGTCAATAAAACATCAATTTTTTAATTATATATATTTTTTATCACTATTATAAAAATGTGCTAAAATACATTGTATTTTAGCACATAAACAGATAAATTGATTTAAATCGTTAAAGTTTAGTGCATCTTGAAGCCATTAATAAGCCTAAAGTACATACACCACCTATAACATTCACGCTCACAAACATAACTGCATTGTTAGTTTGTATTGCACTGATATTTATTAATAATGTAAATATCAGACAATTTATAAATACCTTCTTAATAAGTAGCTGCTCTTTGTTACAAAGAAATCTTTCCAAAATGTAAAGACCTGAAAGTCCAACCGCCATTACAATTGCCATTGTCTGGCTATGTAACCACTTGTAAAAAAAGAATACTATTACTCCCAATACAATGCCCTCTACAAACCAAATTATTTTCCGTTTCAGCAGTTGAGTTTTCAATTGAAACTCCCCTTTCATAATATGATTTATTACTACATTCCACATTGTAACACATATTATGTATAGTGTCTATACATAAGTACATAAAATTGCTTCTAATCCAATTTGTGAGTCTATTAACCCTATTTTAGAATTTGCATCTAAATCTGTAAGTTCTTTCATTATTCTTCTTAATTCCGCTTCTGTAAAATAATTAGCTTGTGTTCTATATTTATTTAGTAAAAATGTTTGATTTGCTTTTAATTCTAACTTATTTATTTTTGTTAAATATAGCTTTTTAAAATGGTTGTATAATGTAATTAATATTTTTTGTATTGGTTCTTTTAAATATAAAAGGTCATGTAATACATCTAATGAATTTTTTATATCTTTTTTACCTAAACTATCTGTTAAGTCAAATATTCTTGCTTCTATATGTTTTGTTGATAATATATCTATATCTTCTCCTGTTATTGTTCCACCTTTACCACTGTACTCAATTAATTTTCTAATCTCATTTATCAATTCTTGCATTTCTGTTCCACATGTTTCTATAAAATAATTTAGTTCTGAACTTCCAATATTTACGCCATATGCATTACAAATCTCTTTTAATCTTTTAGCTATAGCTGCTGGTTTTTCATGGTCACATTTTATCATAATAGCATTTTTAAGCTTACTTTCTTCTTCAGATATATACACTAATGTTACTTCTTCTGGAACGTCTAATTCTTCTATTTTTTTTGGATTCTTTACTATTATTAATTTTTTATCATATCCAAAAGCAGGTGAATCCACATCTGCTTTTAATGAGCCAATATTACTTTCATCTAGAGTAATATAATTTATCCCTGGAATTAATTCAGGGAATTGTTTTTTTATTTTTTTTAATTCTAGCTCTTTTAAATATGTTTCTTTTCCATAAATAAGATATATCATTTTATCACCTGTGCAAATCTAGATGAATGTGCATGACAAATTGCTATTGCCATTGCATCTGTTATATCATCTAGTTTTGGTATTTTCTCTATATTCAAAATAGTCTTTACCATTTTTTGTACTTGCATCTTCTCTGCTCTTCCATAACCTACTACTGCTTGTTTTACTTGAAGTGGAGTATATTCATAGGTTGGAATATTTTTCTTGCATGCAGCAATCAATACTGCTCCTCTTCCATGTGCAACATGTATTGCTGTTTTTACATTTGTATTAAAAAATAGTTCTTCTACAGCTATTGCATCTGGTTCATATTTTTCAATAAGCATTGTTAGGTCATCATATATTTTTGTTATTCTAATAGGTAGAGCAATTCCTGCTTTAGTCTCAATTGCTCCACTATCTATTAGTTTAAACTTATTACCAACATATTCTATTGCTGAAAATCCGTGTTATTGCAAACCCAGGGTCTATTCCAATTATTCGCATATTTCTCCTACTAAAATCCTTAAAACTTCTGCTACACTCCAAGCTTGTGTCATTGTACCTTTAGGTTTTGTGTCATATAATTCAGAAATCATATATTCACTTCCAAACACTTTTTTTACACTCTCCACAAACTCTTTATATTCTGAAACTTTTCCTACACGTCTTAATGAATCTCCATATGGACCTAATAGCCAAGGCCAAATTATTCCTTGATGATAACTTGCATCACGCATGTATTCATCACCTTCATATTTATCTTTGTAATTTTCTTCTCCTTTTGCAAGAGTTTTCAATCCATATTTTGTAACTAACTTATCTGTTACTGTTGCTAAAATTTCTTTTGCTATTTTTGTGTTTGGCTCTATAATAGGATTTGTTAATGATAATGCAAAAATTTGATTTGGTCTTATTTTATCATCTCCTATTACATCATATAAACATTTTTTATCTTTATTATAGAATTTTTTCATAAATGCTTTTTTAGTTTTTTCAGCTAATTCATGGTATTCCCCTTCTGCAATTTCTCCCATTATGATTAAAGCATTATACCACATAGCATTAATCTCAACTGCTTTACCATTTCTTGGAGTTACTGGATTACCTCCCGCTTTTGCATCCATCCATGTATTTTGTGTATGTTCTGTTCCTGATACTAATAAATAATCTGTATCTAAATATATATTATTATCATCTAATGTAATTCCACTTTTATATGATTCTATAATATGTGCCAGTTTATCTTTTATTTCTCCAATAAACTCATAATCTCCACTATAATCTACATATCTTTGTACTGCTTCAAATAGTAACAATGATGCATCAGCACTGTTATACAATGGTTTTCCTGTCATTTCATCATAACCATTTGGCACTAATCCACATTTAATATCTTTAATAAACATTTTAAGTACATCTTTAGCAATATCATACCTTTCTGTAACTAAAAGCAATCCCTCAAATGATATAAATGCGTCTCTTGCCCAATCTGCAAACCATGGGTAACCCGCAATAATACTGTGTAACTTTCCTTTTTTAATCACAAAATTATCAGCAGCTATAATCAATGGCTTTAACTCTTCAAAATTAATAAGTTTATTTAATCTTTCTATTTCTGTATTTATTATTTTCTTTGCATCTATTTTTTTTGGTAATTTATCTAATGAACATACAAATGATATTTCTTTTTCTTCTCCTGCAGGAATATCTATTTCGTATCTACCTGGTATTAATAAGTTTTCTTCTGCCTCAAAACCTCTTTTTTCTTCTTCTATGTAGTACATGTTATAAAATACATCATCTTTATGTTCTATGTATTCTCCTTCAGAGGTATTCATAAATATTGAACCTGTTATATTTGGTACAGTTTTAGTTAAGTGATGAAAATTTCTATAATTTATTATTGGTGCCAATGTTAATTTTACACTTTCTTTTTCATCATTTTTTATTGTATATAAAACATATACTGTATTTTTTCCATATTCCATACATATTTGTTTTTCTATTTTTACCTTTTTTACAGAGTAGTTAAAAGTAGGAATATATTCTTTTGTAAAACTATCTAAATATTTATAGCCTTCTGATATGTAATTTTTACACATATTAGTGTAAAGGGCATGTCCTTCTCCCGCAATCTCTATACTTTCATCTAGTTTTGAAAGTATTAAGCACCTATTTAGTGGTGGATTTAATGGTGCTACTAATAATCCATGGTATTTTCTTGTATTCGCTCCACATGCTGTGCTTCCTGCGTATCCTCCAATTCCATTTGTAATTATCCATTCTTTTGTTAATCCATTTTCTAATTTCATTTGTATATTTCTCCTTATTCTATATCAATTTTTTTCATATTTTCTTCTTTTGTTTTTGCTGTATTTTTTATTGAATTTACTCTTTCATTATATTTTTCTGAAAATTTACTTTTACCTGATTTTGTTACTTGTTTTTTTCTTGATGGTTTTTTTAATCTCTTTCTATACTTCTTCTTTTCATCTCTTAGTATTGATTTTGAAATTAAGAATTTAGTTTCATTATGTTGGTTTTTAAATTTCATATCATCACAAATTAATTTAATTATATTCATTGCTAATAAGTCTGGGTTATGCCTTATTTGTTCTCCCTTTACTTCTGATAAATCATTTTGTATTATTTTAATTTTCTTGTTTTGAATTTTATCAAAATCTTTTTCAACAATTTCTGAACCCTCTTCATTGTATTTTCTCACAAACTCTGGAACTATGTCTCCTGTATCTACAATACAATAATCAATTATTCCAGACCCTGCATTTTCAGTTAAAATATCAATATGTTCAGATAGTGAAAGATTATCTGTCTCTCCTAGCTCTGTCATAATATTACTTACATATATTTTAGTAGCTGTTGATTCTTTAACTGCTTTTGCTACATTTTTTATTAAGAAATTTGGTATAATGTTTGTGTATAAGCTTCCTGGGCCTATAACTATTGCATCTGCTTTAGAAATTGCCTCTAACACACCATCTGACACTCTACAATTTGTAGGAGACACATATACTTTCTTTACTTTTGTTATTCTATTTGAAGAAATTTCCTTTAGTTCATTTTTATCGCTAGTTACTGTTCCATCCTCTAATTCAACAGCAATTTTCATCTTATCTAATGTCACTGGTAAAACCCTTCCAGTCATATTTAATACTTCATTACTTCTACTAACACTTTCTGGAATATTTTTATATATTTCTTCCATTGCACATAAATATATATCACCAAAACTTATTCCTTTTAATCTTTCAATATCAAATCTATGATTTAAAAGTTTTTCAACAATTACTTCATCTTCTGATAATGCAATTATTGCATTCTTAATTTCTTCATTATATTCTGAAATAGGAACTATTGCAGTAATATTTGATGTATATTTTTTCAAACCATAAAGTACTGGCAATATTCCATTTCCTCCACCAATTACTACAATGTTTTGACCACTGTCATATACTTTTCTATTAAACACTAATGATTTAACATGTACTTTATCTTTATTTCCTGATTCTAACAGTATTTCTAGATTTCTACGAAGAGCAAATATCATTCCAATTATTGTAAAAGTAAAACCTACAACAAATGATACTATTATTCTTGCAAAATCAGAGATTGTAGCTAATTCCTTTTCTGATAATATTTCTGTAAGTCCTAAACACACTAAACCTAATCCTAATAATATTAGGATTATCCATCTCTTCATTTTTGTATTTCTTTTAAACCATTCAAAAAAACCCTTCATTATAACTCCCCTACTATTTGTATTTCTAACTCTATTTCAACATTGAATTTTTCATATACTTTAGTTTTTACATATTCTATAAGTTCTAAAACATCTGAAGATGTTGCATTTCCCTTATTCACTATAAAACCTGCATGTTTTGTAGAAACTTCAGCATCTCCTATCCTATATCCTTTAAGTCCTGTCTCATCTATGAGTGCTGCTGTAATAAAATCTTTCCCTCTTTTAAAAGTACTTCCTGCACTTGGTTCACTTGGTTGTTTTTCTTGTCTTGACACATTATATTCATCCATTTTAGCTTTAATATCTTCTGAATTTCCATATTCTAATTTTATTTTTGTCTCTAATATAATTGCTTTTTCATTTTCAAATATACTTGTTCTATATTCAAATTTATGGTCTTCAACTATATGAATGTTTCCTTCATAATCTAAATAAGTAGTATTAATCACAATATTTTTCATTTCGCTTCCATATGCACCTGCATTCATCCTAACTGCTCCACCTATTGTGCCTGGTATTGCTGCTGCCCACTCTAATCCTGTTAAAGAATTTTCAAGTGCTATTCTTGAAAGTTTTGCTAAAGTAACACTGCTACCAACTGTGATTATATTATCACAAACATTTATATTTTTAAAGTCCAGTTTTAAAACAATTCCGTGAAATTCCTTTGTCAGAAACTAAAAGATTAGTACCATTGCCTAAAACAAACAAAGGAATATTTTTTTCTTTAATTTCTTTTAAAATATTTTTCACATCATCAATATTATCTGCTTCTATGAATTTTTCGGCTTTTCCACCTATTCTAAATGATGTGTGTTTACTCATAGGTTCATTTTCTAAAACCTTCATCAAGTTCTCCTTTACCATTTTATAACAAAATAAATTATTAATGCAATTTCAGAAGCTATTATTATTGGTACTCCTAAAGTAAATTTTAAGTGTTTTGTTTTGTGTCTAAACATATACATTCCTGCAAGGATTCCAAAACCTCCACCCATAAAACAAGTACCAATCAAATTCTTTTCAGAAATTCTGAATTTACCTTTTATTGCATATCTCTTATCTATATACATCATAGCAAGACCAATTAAATTTATTACAACAAAATATATAATCAAACCACTAATAAACTTTTCCATAATATTCTCCTAATGTAAAAATTATATTCCAATATCCCATCCATCTGTGGCATTTCCTCCTGTAATCTTAACTCCTGAATTTAATGTAACTACAGGTCGTATCTTATAGTTATAAATACTAAAAGCATTAGATGAGGAAATCATATTTACTGTAGATACAGCCTCATTACTAATAAACCTTACCTGAAACCATGCACAAAAATAATCTGAAGCATCAACACAACGTGAAGATAACCAATATTTTTGTTCAGAGCTATTATTAATAAATATTTCATAGTATTTACTATCCAAAAAGTCCTCTTCCACCATTTTCTTATACCAACGTGTATGATAAGGTGTTATTGATGTTGGGGTTAACAAACCTCCTTCTATTAGTTGATCACTTTTTTGTTCACTTAACCCTAAAGTTCCATTTTGCAATGAGCCATCTATTTTAGTACCAATTTCTTCTGCCCATATTTGAGGATGAAGGAAATTTTTGCCTTGGTAAGTATATGGATATGTATTATAAGGAGATGCATGCACAATATCTAACACTTCTTGGGTTAACTTTTCTTCTATATCTTCTATTTTTAAATTTTGTACATTTGTTGCTAATTCAGTATTAGAATATAATGCATTACATAGGCTATCAATTATTTTCACTGCATTATTATATCCAGGGGTCTTACTAAGAACTAATCCAACCCCTCCCAAAACTGGCTCTTCACTTATCAACCTAATTTGTCCATTTTTTACATCTAACACTCGCCATTCCGCATTGTTATTTTCACTATCACGTGTGAAAGTTTGTTGTCCATTACTAGATGTCCACCCTGAATGTATATCTAATACTGTATATGTTGCAGTATTTCCAGTTGGATAATAATTAATTTTATCTCCCACACTAAAATTATATGTAAACACAGTTCTACCTGTTTGATAAAGAGGCTTATTTGTCTCTGTAAATTTCTTAGCATTCATAACTTCACCTGTTACATAATTTACTATATAGGTATTTTTCGCACCCTTTATTCCTATTTGTTTTAAGTCATCTATTGTTAATTCATAATAATCAGCATTAGCTGTATCTTCTGGAATATTGGCCAACTCTATTTCCATTTCTGCTGCTAAATTATGAGCTTTTGTATTCGCTTTTGAACCTACTAATAAATCTATATTTTTTATAGTTAAGAATTTATTATATTGCTGAAGAACTGCCTGTTGTACTATTCTTAATTCACTAAAATCTTTTCCTTCCTGTACTTCATGAAAATTAACAGCAATACTACCAACAATAACAGTTGCTAATATAAGCAAAATTATTATTGTTATTGTCAGTGCTATTAATGTTACACCCGAATTTTTTCTCATTTGTTTTACCTCCCATTTATCCAAATAGACTAATTTGATTTGATAACATCATCCCTTTTAAGCATCCTGCTTTATCTAACAATTCTATCACAGCTTTTCCAATTTTTCCACGTATTTTTAAATCATCAACAGACATAAATTTACCTTCTGTTTTTGCAGTCTCTATTCCATTAGCTGCAACTGTTCCAAGACCAGGTATACTATTTAAAGGAGGACGTATTCCTTCTTCTTCAAGTATAAATTTAGTTGAATGAGATTTATATAAATCTATAGGTAAGAAATTTATGTTTCTTTCATACATTTCTGCTACAATTTCTAAAATAGCATAAACACTTTTATCTTTTTTAGCAATTGCCATACCTTGCATTTCAAATTCTTTCATTTTATTTTTCACTTTATCTATTCCATAAATCATAATATTACTATCAAAATCATCTGCTCTTACAGTATAATATGCTGTATAAAAAGCCTCTGGATAATGAACCTTAAACCATGCAATTCTAAATGCCATTGTAACATAAGCAGCAGCATGAGCTTTAGGGAACATATATGTAATCTTATTACAAGATTCTATATACCAATCTGGAACTTTATTTTCCTTCATGATTGCTTCCATTTCTGGTTTAACACCTTTTCCTTTTCTAACACTTTCAGAAATATTAAATGCTGTTTCTTTAGGCACTCCCATTGAAATTAAGTAAAGCATTATATCATCTCTTGTACATATTGCTGTAGAAAGAGTCGCAACACCTGACTTTATTAAATCTTCTGCATTCCCTTTCCAAACCATTTCACCATGTGATAATCCAGAAATTCTTATTAATTCTTCAAAAGTTTTTGGATGGGTATCTTTTAACATAAGCCTTGCAGTTTTAGTACCAAACTCTGGTATGCCAAGAGCTGATAATCCTGTATCATTTCCACCAAAAATCTTCATTGTTTCATGATCATCTAATGGTATTTTTTTAGGGTCTATACCTGTTAAATCTTGAAGCATTTTCAATACTGTAGGATCGTCATGTCCTAATATATCTAATTTTAGTAATGTATCATGTAATGAATTGAAATCAAAATGTGTTGTTATAATATCTGAATTTGGATCATCTGCTGGATGTTGTATAGGGCAAAAATCATAAACTTCTTTATCAGCTGGTACTACAACAATTCCACCTGGATGTTGGCTTGTAGTTCTTTTAATTCCAATTAAACCCTCAGCTTGTCTTGATATTTCAGACATATTTAATGGAATTGATTTATTTTCATAATACCCTCTTGTAAAACCAAATGCAGTTTCTTTTGCTATTGTTCCTATTGTACCTGCTTTAAATGTTTTACCTTTTCCAAATAATGTTTCTGTATATTTATGTGCTTTAGCTTGATATTCTCCAGAAAAATTTAAATCTATATCTGGTGCTTTTTCACCTTTAAAGCCTAAGAAAGTTTCAAAAGGAATATCCATTCCATCTTTCTTTAGGTCATGATCACACTTAGGACACTTTTTATCTGGTAAATCAAATCCATTTTTATAACCATGGTCAGCAAAATCTGAGTACTTACAGTTAGGACAAACATAATGTGGTGGAAGCGGATTTACCTCAGAAATACCTGTCATGGTTGCAGTAAAAGAAGAACCAACTGAACCACGTGAACCAACTAAATATCCATCCTCATTAGATTTCCATACTAATTTTTGTGCAATAATATACATTATAGCAAAACCATTTTTAATAATTGAACTTAGCTCCTTTTCTAGTCTTTCTTTTACTAAATCAGGTAATGGGTCTCCATAAATTTCTTTAACTCTTCCCCATGCTATTCTTTCAATTTCTTCTTCTGAACCTTCTATTTTAGGAGTAAATGTTCCATCAGGTATTGGTTGCATAGTTTCACACATTTCACTAATTTTATTTGTGTTTGTAACAACCACTTCATAAGCTTTTTCTTCACCTAAATAACTAAATTCTTCTAACATCTCTTCAGTTGTTCTTAAATATAAAGGTGCTTGTTCATCTGCATCATCATATTTTTGTCCTGCCATTAGTAGCCTTCTATATAATTCATCTTCAGGGTCTCTAAAATGTACATCACATGTTGCCACAACAGGTTTACCCAATTTATCTCCGTAAATTTACTATTAATTTATTTATTTCTTTTAATTTTTCATCATTCTCTATATTACCATTTCTTATTAAAAACTTATTATTTCCTATTGGTTGTATTTCAAGATAATCATAATCTTTAGCTATTTCTTCCACTTCATTATATGGCTTTCCTTCTAAAATCGCTCTATAAAGTTCACCTGCTTCACATGCACTTCCTAAAATTAACCCTTCTGAATATTCTTTATAAAGACTTTTTGGAATCTTAGGTTTTTTATAAAAATATTCTAAATGTGCACAAGAAACCAGTTTGTATAAATTTTTTAAACCAACAAAGTTTTTAGCAAGAATAATCGCATGAAAACTATCCATATCTTTTATATTTGTATTCGCATTTTGCATTTGATTAAATATTTGCACTAAAGTTTTAACATCATCTAATGCCCTATGTGCCACATCTACTGTTATATTTAAATATTCTGCCAAAGCACCTAAATTATATCTTTTAAGTCCTGGATATACATTTCTTGCTAATTTTAATGTATCTATATATGTATTATTTAACTTTAGTCCCATTTTTTCTACATTGTGTCTTATAAAACCTATATCAAATTCTGCATTATGTGCTACTAATGTAGTGTCACCTATAAACTCTAACATTTTTGGAATAACTTTATCTATTGTTTCTGCATTTTCTACCATTGCATCTGTTATTCCAGTTAATTCAGTAATTTTTTCTGGTATATGTATTTCTGGATTAACTAACATTTCAAACTCAGAAATTATTTTACCATTTCTAATTCTTATAATTCCAATTTCTGTTATTTTATCATTTTTACAATCTAATCCTGTTGTTTCTATATCTAAGATAGAATATTCTTCATTCTCTTCTTTTCCTGTTGCTAAATATGCTTCTACTCCATACAATATTTTTACTCCATATTTTTTAGAAGCGGCATGAGCCTCTGGAAATGCTTGCACTACACCATGGTCTGTTATAGCTATAGCCTTCATTCCCCATTCACCAGCTCTTTTAACTAAATCTGTAGCTGAAGTAACTGCATCCATAGAGCTCATCTTAGTATGCATATGTAATTCTACTCTTTTTTCTTTGCTTAAATCTTTTCTTTTATTAACAACTTCTTCAACCTTAGTCATTTCCATTATTTTTTTTGCCATTACAGACAAATCCTTACTAAAAGGGTCATATCCTGCTGTACCTAGTAACTTTACACATTTGCCTTTTTCAAGTAGCTCTAAAGTTGCTTCAGCTTTTTCTTTGTTCAAAAAAGTCTTACAAGTAATAGTACTTGTTTTATCATACAAATCAAAAATAGCAAGGAGTTTTCCATTTTTAGTTTCCTTTGTTTCAACTCTAATTATTTCTCCCTGAATAGAAACTAACCCCGACTCAGCAGTTATATCAATTATTTTAGACTCAACCACTTCATCTCGATTTTTGGGGACAGTCCCCTTTTCGCTTTTTTCCCATTTTGGGGACAGACCTTCATTTTTTATTTCTGCATAATTTATTTTAGTATCTACTTTTTCAATATTAAACTTATTTTTTAAATATGATATAAATCTTTTTACTTCTTCTTCATCAAGCAACACTGTTGAATTTAAAACTATTTCTAGTCTATTTTCTTTTTTATATAAATTAACACTAGCTATTTCACATTCTAGTATATTATTTTCTTCATTAAAATCTTTAAATGTTTCTTTAACCTTCATTTGTACATCCCCTTAGAAAATTCTTAATATGTCATTATATGATGCGTAAATTGCAAGAGCTATTAGTAATGCAAAACCTATTAATTGTATAGTTATTTCTATATTCTCCTTCATAGGTTTTCTTCTAACTCCTTCAATTACAAGTATTACTATTTTTCCTCCATCTAGTGGTGGAAATGGCAACAAGTTGGTAACTCCCAAACTTAATGAAATTAATGCTAATAGTTCAGCAAATTGCATTATTCCACTAGTTTTTGAAACCATTTCGCCTATACCTATTGGACCCATTAATTGGTCTGCACCCACTTTACCTGTAAATAGCATTTTTAAATTATCTCCAATAGATATTATAAAATTTCCAGTTTCTCTAAAACTAAAATAAACTTTTTTAGAAAAATTATATTCTGTTTTATCTAATACTACCCCTAAATAGTATTGGCCATTAAGTTCTATTGGGGTTATATTAAATGTTAAAAACTCTCCATTTCTATTTACTTTTACTTCAGCTTGGTTTCCTTTAGCTTTTTTTAGCTCTCTTTCTAAATCATTTCTTATTATAATATTTTTATTATTAACTTCTACAATCTCATCTCCAATTTGTAAAACCTCAACTCCATTATCATATTCTGTATTTATTGAATTGATTGTTGTAGAAGGATATTGTCCTATAAATAATAATAAAATAAAATATGCTATTAATGCAAAAATTATATTTACTGTTGCTCCTGCTAATATTATTATAATTCTTTTCCATATTTTAGCTTCTGAAAAAGAGCCTTCAGAAGATGACCTTTGTTCTTCCCCTTCCATGTTTACATAACCACCAAGAGGAATAAGTCTTAGTGCATATTCTGTATCCTTTTTCTTCTTTTTCCAAATAGTAGGTCCAAAACCAACAGCAAAAGCGTTAACTTTAACCTTACATGCCCTTGCTGCAAAGAAATGCCCACATTCATGGATTAATACCAAGAAACCTAAAACAAAAATTATTTTAATTGCATTAATTATAAATAACAAAAAACTTCCTCCCACTATATTAATGTGAATAATAAATATGCAAATGGTGCTATAAATATTAAACTATCTATCCTATCAAGCATTCCACCATGCCCAGGAATCAAATTACTAAAATCTTTTATATCCATATAACGTTTGATACTAGAAGCGGAAAAATCACCTATTTGACTAAGTATACTTAAGACCATAGCCATTATTATCAAATATATGTATGAAATCTCTATTTTAAATATAGCTGTAAATATTACCATTACTATGACTGTTCCTATTATTCCTCCAATACAACCTTCTATACTTTTATTTGGGCTTATTTTGCTAAACTTATGTTTTCCTATAAGTTTACCTACAATATATGCAAAAATATCTGTGCCCCATGATGCAAAAAGCAAATACCAAATAAGTAGTACTCCATTTTCCATGTTTCTTATCATAGGTATAAACATCATAAACATTGTTATATATACTATTCCAAAAATAGTAATAGATATATCTTGAAAATTAATTTTCATATCTGTTAAAACTATATGTAAAAATAATATTGTTACTATTGTTGGAATAAAATATAGCAAAGCTTTTTCACTAGGAAAAGCTATGAGTAAAGTAGATAAATATCCGAACATATTGTATGGGTTTTGAAACTTTCCTAAATGCTTGGAAAAATTCATGTAGACTTAATATTGCAACTAATACAAAAGATATATTTACTACATATTTATTCCCAAATATTAATATTGCTAAAACAAGTGGAAATCCCAAAAGTGCAGATAAAATTCTCTTAAACTCCATTTCTTCTCCTTCGTTTACTATATTCTTCTACTACTAAATCTAAATCACTATTTTTAAAATCTGGCCAATGCTTATCTATAAAATACAATTCTGAATATGTAGACTGCCATGTTAGAAAATTGCTAAGGCGTAATTCTCCACTAGTTCTCACTATTATGTCTGGATCTGGCGAATCTTTTGTATATAAATAATTTGAAACAGTTTCTTCTGTTATAGTTTCAAAGTTTTTTATTTCTTTAGACATATTTTTAAATGCTTCAATCAACTCTGCTCTTCCACCATAATTAAATGCTATATTAAAAACTATTCCGTGTGTTATTTTTTGTTCTATCTTCTGCTTTTTCTATGCTAGCCAATAATCCTTTATTAAGGTCTTTTCTATTTCCTATAACTTTTATTTGTACATTTTCTGTATCTGCTTTTTTAGAAAAGTCATTAAGATAAAGTTCTAATAATTTCATTAATGTGCCAACTTCATCTTCTGTTCTTTTCCAATTTTCTGTAGAAAAAGCATATACAGTTATATATTTTATACCTATATCTTTTGCATATCTAACTGTATTTTCTAATACTTTAGCACCTTCCTTATGCCCGAAGTTTAGATTCAAGTCCTTTTGTTCTTGCCCATCTACGATTACCATCCATTATAATGGCTATATGTTTTGGCATGTTTTCCATATATTCCCCTTTAAACAGTCATTATTTCTTTTTCTTTTTTATTTACCATTTCATCTATTTCTGCTATTTTTTTGTCTGTTATTTTTTGTACATCATCTTCTGCTCGTGCTAATTCATCTTCAGTTATAGCAGATTCTTTTTGCATTTTTTTAAATTCATCTAGTCCTTCTCTTCTTATTGAACGAATTGCAACTTTACTATCTTCCGCCATTTTTTTAATTTCTTTTACTAATTCTTTTCTTTTATCCTCTGTTAACTCTGGAAAAGCAAGTCTTATAACTTTACCATCATTATTTGGATTTATTCCTATCTCTGCTTTTAATATTTCCTTTTCTATTTCTTTTAAAATGTTTATATCCCATGGTTGAATTACTATCAATCTAGCTTCTGGAACAGATATTCCTGCAACTTGACTAATTGGAGTTGGCACACCATAGTAATCTACATTTATTTTATTTAATATAGCAGGATTAGCTCTTCCTGCACGTACTTCTGATAAATTTTCTTCATACACACTTATTGTTTTATTCATTTTTGATTCAATATTCGAATAATCCATAAAATATCCTCCCTATTTAACAATTGTACCTATTTTTTCACCTTTTATAATTTTTACAATATTACAAGGTTCATCTATTCCAAATACTATTAATGGAATATTGTTATCTCTACATAATGATGTAGCTGTTGAATCCATAACTTTTAAATCTTTATTTAATATATCTAAATATGTAATTTCATCATATTTTTTTGCATCTGGGTCTGTTTTAGGGTCTGCAGAATATACTCCATCTATTGTTTTTGCAAGAAGTATTACTTCAGAATTTGTTTCAGCTGCTCTTAATGCTGCTGCTGTATCTGTTGTAAAATAAGGATTTCCTGTTCCACCAGCAAAAATAACAACTCTTTTTTTACCTAAATGTCTCATTGCTCTTCTTCTAATATATGGTTCTGCAATTTGTCTCATTTCTATTGATGTTTGAACTCTTGTATACACACCTCTTGCTTCAAGTGTATCTTGTAATGCTAATCCATTCATTATTGTTGCAAGCATTCCCATATAATCTGAGGTTGTAGGTTCCATTGTATACCCATATCTACCTCTCCAGAAATTTCCACCACCAACAACTATTGCAATTTCTGCTCCTAGTTCAACTGCTTCTTTTATTTGGTCACAAATACTTTCTAATACTTTCACATCCACACTGTGACCACGTTCTCCTGCTAATGCTTCTCCACTTAATTTTAATAATACTCTGTTATATGCTAATTCTGACATGGAAAAAAACACCTTCCTTTCATTCCATAACATATTCTATCATAACAATAATAAAAAATGCTAGGTTTTTCATAAAATATCTGAACAAATTATTCAAATTAAAAGCAACTATTTTTATTCCAAATAGTTGCTTTTAATGTATTAATATTCATCTGCCATATAAATAATTCGCGCAGATATAAGTATATAACTCAACCCTCCACCAATTATTACAGCGACTATTGTTTCGAAAGGGTTAGTATTGAAAGAACTTACAAGGGATTTATAGCCACCAGAACACATCAAAATAAGTCCAATCCATGCTAAAATACCTAAAACCACTCCTAAAACAATTATCAATACTCTTTTCATCAGTCTTTCCTCCTTAATTTATGGAGGGACTGCACCCTCCACTATTTTTTTAAATAGCAAGGGTGTTATAAAAATAACATGTTTACATTTTAGCATATTACATACCATAAATCAATATGAACAATTCGGGGACATCAGACTGTGTAAATTAGGATTAAATGATGTTGATGTTTTCACACAGTCTGATGTCTCCAAATTGTTCATTTACATTTTCATATTGCACATGTTATAATACTTATTATGAAAGGAGTGAGCAAACACATTGAATTTTGGTAAGCATTCGAAAAAAAATAAAAATATAAAAAGCAAAAAACAAAAACTACTTAATAATATAATAATGTTATTAGCTCTTGTTATTTTCATATTTTCTACATATCAACTGATAAAATGGTTACAAAGTAATAAAAAAAATAAGTCAATTATGGAAGATATTTTAGCTGATGTTGTGATAACTGAAATTACAGATGAAAGCAATGTAGAAATAATAAATCCTGAAGAAGCTCCTACTGATTTAGCAAATGATTATTGGGAGTTTATTAAAGTACCTTTTACAAATGTTGAGTTTTCTAACCTTCTTAATAGAAATAGTGATACAGTTGCTTGGCTACAAGTAAATGGAACCAACATAAATTACCCAGTAGTTCAAACCTCAAATAATGATTATTATTTAGCACATGCTTTTGATAATTCTTACAATAGCTCTGGATGGATTTTCGCAGATTATAGAAATAATATTGTTAATTTAAATAGAAATACTATTATATATGGTCATAACATGTTAAATAATTCTATGTTTGGTACATTACCTGATGTCTTAAAATCAAATTGGTATGAAAATAGTGATAATCATTTAGTGAAAATGTCTACTCCCACTGAAAACACTGTATGGCAAGTTTTTGCAGTTTATGAAATTCCTGCTATAGATGAAGCATATCATTTAAATACAAATTTTGTTACTGATAATTTATATATAGAGTTTTTAGAAATAATAAAATCTCGTAGCAAATATAATTTTAATGTTCAATTAACAAAACAAGATAAAGTAATTACATTATCAACTTGTGCTAATAATACTAACAACAGAGTTATCTTACATGCTAAATTAATAAAAAGAGAATTAAAGTAAGAAAATGTTTTCTTACTTTATATATTTTCTTCTTATAAATATAATTATAACTAAAAATACAATCATAGAACCTATAATTAAAATCATTTTAACATTATTTTGAGATTCTTCCATCACTACATTTGAAAATGTTTCTAATGTAATACCATCTTTTTCTTCTCCATTTACTAGTGCAATAATTTCTGTTGTACCATTACTGTGTATTGTTATATTACCATTCTCATCAATGGTTGCTACTTCTTCATTAGAAGATTGCCATATAACGGGTTCTTCACTTACAGAATTAAACCTTGCTACTAAATTTCCTGTTTCGCTATTATCTAATGTTACTAGTCCATTTTTCGACTCTTCAACTTTATATTGAATTTCTGCTATGTTCTTATTTTGATTAATTACCATATTTTCTATAATTTCATTACTAATATTTTCATTATTATCTATCACTTCTTCCTCTACTCCATTTACAGTAATATTACCATTTTGAATATTAAAATCAATATTTTCCCCTGTTTCTTTTTTCAATTCTGGTATTTCTAATGTTACTGGTATGTTTCCGTGAAGCATTATCTTTTATTTTAAATGCTATTTCCATTATGCTTCCGTGTTTCATTTACTGCATTTCCTGCATACACTAACCTCACCACTCCACTATTTTTATCATTAATCATAGCAAGTCCTTTTGATACTAATTTCCCTTCATTTGATGAAATGTATTCTAACTTATTTTCATCATATCTTACAACAATCTCTGCAGCAACAAACCCTAACAAGCTGTCTGTACTAACAGTTAATCTGATGTCATCCCCTCTACTGCCAGATGCACTATCAATTGTTATATTGTTAGAATTAGCATTACTTATAGGTATTATAAATAATAAAATAAAACTTAAAATTAATATAGTCATAAATATTTTTTTCATAAATTCTCTTCCTTTTAAAATATATATCCTAGAAAATTTTCATATTATTCTAGGATATATATTTTTTATAATTATTTATTCTTTTTTCTTGTAAATCTTTTTCTTGTTTGTATTAATAATACCATTCCAGAAGCAACCATAAATGTAACAACTCTTTGTAAATTCATATCTCCTGTTTCTGGTCCTACACCAATACTTTTTATTTTTGTTCCTGTAATTGCATATTCACTCAAATGTGTTGTAGTAAATTCTATATAATCATCAGTTACTGTAGTTGGCATTTCTTCAATAGAACCATCTGGTGCCACATATACTACTTTTATATTTTCATAATCTTTATAATTTGCTCTAGGAATTCTTATTTTTATGCCATCTGGAAAGCTTGTTACATTAATTCCATTTTTTAATATGTTTATATCAAATAAATCTAACATTTCATTTCCATTAATTGCAAAATTAATTGTACTATTTATTTTATTTAACTCATCTTGATTAATTGCTATTTCATCTATTATAAGTTCATATGTATTATCAAGTTTTGTATTTCCAACACCTTCTACAATAACTCCAAGACCTGAAGTGTCTTTATCATCAATATTGCCTTCTTTTGGTATAACTGTTATTTCTACTTGTGCAGTTTTACCATTTACTTCTGCTGTAATAATTGCTGTACCTATTCCTACACCTTTTACAATACCATTACTTGTTACTGTAACTACATCTTCATCATCAGAAGACCACACTACTGTTCTTTCATCAGTTGTATTTGTTGGATTATATAAAACTATTAAAGATTTACTATCTTTGTAGAACAAATCAAAATTTGTTTGATTTATAGTTATATCATTTAATGGAATTTCTGTTACATTCACAACACAATCTTCTGTAAATGTTCCATTTTCAGCTTCTACAGTTACTGTTATTGTTGCTGTTCCTTCTTTTATCCCTTTAACTGTTCCATTAATTACTGTTGCAACTGTTGTATCACTAGATTCCCACGATACAGATTGAATTCCTGTAGCATCTGATGGATTATATTCTACTGTTAAAGTACTTTGTTGATTTTTTAATATATTTAATGGATTCCCATCATTTAATGAAACTGAAACTAATGGTGATTTTACTATTACTGTACAAGTTTTTATAAAGTTTCCTACTTGTGCTGTTATTGTTACAGTACCTGGTTTAACTGCTGTTACTACGCCACCACTCACTGTTGCTATACTTTCATCAGAAGATGTCCATATTATTGTTTTATCATCATTTGTATCTGCTGGACTAAATGATACTGTTATTGTGTCTGTATTATTCTTATTTATTGTTGATGTTGTTTTGTCTAAGTTTATTCCTGTCATTGGAACTCTTACATTTACTATACAACTTGCTGTTTTAGAAGTATCAGCATCTAAAGTTGCTGTTATTATTGCTGTTCCTCCAGCTACTGCTGTAATTTCTCCTGTTTGACTTACTGTTACCACACTATCATCACTTGATGACCATGTTACTGATTGATCCCATGTTGAAATTTCTGGGTTATAGTTAACTATTAAATTATCTGTGTCTCCTTTATTTATTGATGTTGTAGTTTTATTTAATGTTATTCCTGTTATTGAAATTGGTTCTACTGTAACAACACAAGAAACTGGTGATACACCCACAATAGAAGATGTTGCTGTTATTGTTGCTGTTCTATCAGAATTAAATATAGCTATAACACCTGTTATTTCACCTGTTGAAGCATCAACTGAAACTATGTCTGAATCAGAAGATGACCAAGTTACTGTCCCTTTATCTGTTGCATCCACTGGACCATATGTTAATGGTATTGTATATTCATTTCCTGCTTGTAATGTATGTGTAGATGGTATTGATATAGTTTCTAGTGGTGCATCTACATTTATTACACACTTTGATACTGAAACTCCACTCACTACTGATGTTGCAACAACTTCAGTTTTACCTATTCCCACTGCTGTAACTTTTCCTGTTGAATCTACTGTTGCTACATTTGTATCTAAAGTAGACCAATCTATATCTGTACTATCTGTTGTATCTGCTGGATTATATGTTATAGAAAATTGTTCATTTTCTCCTCTATGTATAGTTGTTTCTGTTGTTTTATTTAGAGTTATACTTGTTAATGGTATTCTCACTGTTACTACACAAGTTGCTGGAGTTATCCCTCCTTTTGCTGATGTTGCTGTTATTGTTACTGTTCCTAATCCACCTTCTACTGCTGTTACAACTCCCTCTTGATTTACAGTTGCTATACTTGTATCACTTGAACTCCATGTTATATCTTTTGTATCAGTAGTATTTCCTGGATTAAAACTAACTATTAACTTTTCAGTCTCACCTTTTATTATTGTTGTTGCTGTTTTATTCAATTCTATTTCTGTAAGAGGGATTTCATCTACTTCTATATTGTATGTATCTTTTATAACTGGGTCTGTATTTTTTACAGTTGCTGTTATTACTGTAGTTCCTGGAGTTGTTGTTGCTGTAACTTTTCCAGATTGGTCAACAGTAGCCACACTTGTATCACTTGATTCCCATTCTAACTCTTTAGGTGTTGTTGTATATGATGGATTATATGTTACTGTTAATTGCATCTCTTGTTCTGGTGCTATTTTAGCAAACTCTCCATTAATTGTTATACTTTCTAGTGGTGCAACTACTGAAACATTACATGTTGCTGTAGCTACTCCTTGAACTGATGATGTAGCTGTTATTGCCACATTTCCTGGTGCTACTGCTGTTATTAATCCAGAACTGCTCACTGTTGCCACTGCTTCATTGCTTGACATCCATGTTACGGTTTTTGAATCTGATGTATTGCTAGGATTAAATGTTACTGCTAATTGTTTAGTATCAGCTACATTTAATTCCACAGATGTTTCATCTAAATTTATACTTTGTAGTGCTACATTTGCAAACACACCACCATTTGTCACTGTGGCAACAATATCTGTAGTATCATTCTCACCCAATTCATTAACTGTTAATGTTACTGGTATATTACCTGATGCAGTATCTGCAATTTTAAATTCAAGAGCTAATATTCTTCCTGTTGTGGTTGTCCACATTGCAGGATTAAGACCAGAAAGAGTTGAAACCTTTATTTTTCCTTCTAAAGCCATATGATTGAACTCTGTAGTTCCTTTTAATATTGTACCTGCTAATGAGTTATTACCCCATTCATCATCTAATAATTCTAGTTTTGTATTATCATATTCTATTATGAAATCTGATGCTACAATACCTGTAGAACTTAAAGTAGTTAAATCAACATTTACTGTTACTGTCGAACCTGGTGTACTATTTACTGAACTTACAGTAAAACTCGCTGTACCTCCTGCTGCTACACTTACAGGTATAACAGGCAAAGTATTTGTTAATAATATTAAAATTACAAATATCGCTATTATTTTTTTAGTTACTTTTTTCATATTTTAAAATCCTCCTATAATTTTTTATATTTAAAATCATTATCAGTATATTATATAAGAAATAAATTAGCAAGAAATTTGACATATTTTTCATATATTAAATTTACATTAAGTTTATGTTAAATTTCAAAAACTACTTATCAATCCTGCTACATATTTTAGTATCAAATATGCATCCATTACTTGTAACTTGCCATTTCCATCAACATCACCTATTGCTAATTGTTCTGGTGTTGCATCTGCTCCACTTGAAACAAACTTTAATATAAGATATGCATCCATTACTTTTATTTCTCCATCTTCATTAAAGTCTCCTAATATCATATCACCAATCATTTTATTTGTTATTATTGTTTTTACTGCCTTATTTCCATTTTCATCTTCTGCATAAATTGTATATCTACCTAATTTTGATATTGTAAGTTGCTCTATTATTGAAGTGTTTTCAGATATTGTTATATCTTCTCCATGGCTTTTAAAATAGTCTATATTCTTTCCACCATCCGCATATTTCAACTTTATTATATTTGCTCCCATACTATTTGAATTTGCTTCTATATTTATATTAGTAGTGCTATCTTGGTTTAAATTGATTGTTGGTTTTTCTATGTTTTCAGTTAGCAACTTTGTAGTTGTAAATGCTTTTATACCTAAATTTGAATCAATATCTGACATATCTTCCCAAAAACCATTTATGCTATCTGAAATAAAACTTTGTCCTACTTCACTACTTGCATTTTCCCAGTCTGTATCAGGAAAAGAACTTTCTATACTAATGTAAATTGGATTTGTATCTATTGAAATATATTTAACCATTACAGCAAAATGTGTATTTTCCAAAGCAATAGGTGTATCTAATTTTACTGTATAATATCCTCCCATAATTGGTGTAGTTGAAGTTTTTACTTTATTAAATTTTGCTGCATCTGTAGTTCCATCTGTACTATTAATATATATTTCATAATTCATAGGATAAAGAGTTGCTATAGCTACTTCATTCAAATATTCAATACCAGATGTATTTTTTTCAAATACATTTATTCCAAATAATGATGTGATTGGATCTGCAACAATATATCCAGCTACCCCATAGATATCATGTTGATATAGATTGTCATAATCTACATCTTCTGCTTTTACAATACCCATAGCTAAATTTTCAACAAATGCATCTTCATATGAAACATAATAATATCCTTCGTCTCCCCAAAGTTCTCCCCAAGAGTTTTTCACTATATATGCCCCTGGTTTTGTTGGTCTACAATAAGAATTAAAGTTTTCGATAGGAAAAGAATCGTCCCATCCTACAATTGTTACAGCATGATTTGTCCAAAGTCCATACATATTACAATATGCAGCATAAGTACTTGAATTATAAAAATATGTATCATTAGGAGCATATACTGCAACAGCCACAGCTCCATATTTCATAATATGACTTTTTATATTATTTCTATTTTGTAAAATTTCAGATTGTGTCATATAATATTTTTCTACATTATTTATAATTGAATAATCTGTTACTTTCTTTATAACATCTTTATTTTGTATGCTTGATAATTCCATTTCACTTTCATCATCTACAAAAGGTAAATCTTCTTCTAAAACTGGACCATTACCACTCACATATGCATTAAAAGCTAGTACTGGACTACCACCCTCTCCAACATTTCTTTTATAACCTAAAGGATTTGGTTCATCTGTAAAGCTTTCAGATGTTGCATATTCTATATATCTTTCTGAAAAATTATAGTTTTCTTGATTATTTTTTTGAATATTACTTTGTAATGACTCATTACTTGCAAATGCCCAACATGAACCTGTATTTTCTTGATCAGTTACTAACATAGGTAATGTATCTCTTAAATCATATTCACTTGGAATTGGATCACTTTTAAGAAAATTATTTCCTTTTAAAATAACTTTTTTGTCATACATAGGAGGAGGAATTGTTTTATCCCTTTCCTCTTTTGGTAATTCTAACCATTCTTTGTATCTTTCACTATATTCTCCAATTGATATTTCACCAAGATGTTTTGCATTTGACACATTGTCAAAAACATTTATCAGAATTACAAAACTTAGAACTACTAATATAACTATCATTAGCCATTTTTTAAACTTTAAATTTTTACACATAAAAATACTCTCCCCTTTTCTACTTCTGTATACTTTAAATTTTATAATGTCTCATTTTTTTTAATATATCATATAAAATAAAAATGTTAAATATTTTCATTAAAATTTTTAAACAAAAAGTTAAACATCCCAAATTTGTTCAAAAAAAGATTATCTATATTTCAAGATAATCTTTTATAACTTTATTTATCCTCTATGTATTTATGTACTAATTTTAAAACATACTCCGAATTACTTATTTGCTCTTTCGCTTCTTCTTTTGAAACCATATAAAAGTCATCATAATCGCTAGAATTTCTTACTAAGCTTGCTTTAGAAATTATGTTATGTATTTCTGGGAATATTTTTGTTTTTATATAATTCTGATTAAAATATGCAATTATAGCTGAATGTTTTTTAAAATCTTTTTCATCCAAAGCAAGTACAGCTCTTAATGAATGGAATATTGCATAATATGCTCTGTTAGCAGCACCTTTATACATTTCATTTTCAAAATCTATATATGCTGTTTGTAAATTTTCTTTTGCTGTATCTAACCTGTATTCTGCTAGAGTAACTTTGTCGAATTTATCCATATACAGTTACCCCCTCACTTATTACATTCTTATAGAATGGCATTACTGGTAACCATGAATTAAATTGATTTATATCTTTTATTATTGGAGAAATTAGTATATCATTTTCAAGTCCAATATTTGATGATATTTCGATTACTTCATTTGTTAGCTTCTTTATTTCATCATCTTTTAAATCTACTAATATCATAACATCTACATCTGAATATTCTTCATAATCTCCTCTGGCATATGAACCGAACAGTATAACTTGCTTCAATTTATCTCTAAATAAACTAGCTATACCGGTCAGTAAATTCTTTTAAAATTTCTTGTATATCATTATTCATGTTATTACCTCTCTTTGCCTATCATTTTATCACACATATGTATATTTATGCAACATCTTAATTTCATGAACTAGATTAAAATCTTCTTTAAGTCATGCAGTTGTTCAAAAAAAGATTATCTATATTTCAAGATAATCTTTTATAACTTTATTTATCCTCTTGGATTGTTTATTGCTGCTTGTGCTGCTGCTAAACGAGCTATTGGAACTCTAAATGGTGAACATGATACATATGAAAGTCCTACATTATGACAGAACTCTACAGATGTTGGTTCTCCTCCATGTTCTCCACAAATTCCTAATTTGATGTCTGGTCTTGTTGTTTTTCCTAGTTTACAAGCCATATCTACAAGTTTTCCTACTCCTGTTTGATCTATTTTTGCAAATGGGTCTTGTTCATAGATTTTTTTCTCATAGTAATCTTTTAAGAATTTTCCTGCATCATCACGACTAAATCCAAATGTCATTTGTGTTAGGTCATTTGTTCCAAATGAGAAGAATTCTGCTTCTTTTGCTATTTCATCTGCTGTTATTGCTGCTCTTGGAATCTCTATCATTGTTCCTACACTGTATTTTAATTTAACTCCTGCTTTTGCAATTACTTCATCTGCTGTTTTTACTACTATGTCTTTTACATATTTTAATTCTTTAATTTCTCCAACTAATGGAATCATTATTTCTGGTTCTACATTTAATCCTGTTTTGTTTACATTTATTGCTGCTTCTATAACTGCTCTTGTTTGCATTTCTGCAATTTCAGGATATGTTACTGCTAAACGGCATCCTCTATGTCCCATCATTGGATTGAATTCATGTAAGCTTTCTACTACTGCTTTTAATTCTTCAAATGTCATTCCCATTTCTGTAGCTAATGCTTTTATTTCATCATCATGATGTGGAACAAATTCATGTAAAGGTGGGTCTAAGAATCTTATTGTTACTGGGTAACCTTTCATTTCTTTGTATAAACCTTCAAAGTCTCCTCTTTGCATTGGAAGAATTTTGTCTAATGCTTTTGCTCTTTGTTCTGCTGTTTTAGAAACTATCATTTCACGAATCGCAGCTATTCTATCTGGTGCAAAGAACATGTGCTCTGTTCTACATAGACCTATTCCTTCTGCTCCAAATTCATATGCTTGTTTTGCATCTTTTGGTGTATCTGCATTTGTTCTTACTTTTAATTGTCTAACATCATCTGCCCATTTCATTAATGTTGCAAAGTCTCCTGAAACTGTTGCTGGAACTGTATCTATTTTTTCTCCATAAACATTTCCTGTTGAACCATCTAAAGATACATAGTCTCCTTCTTTATATGTTGTTCCTTGTGGGTCTTTGAACCATTTTTCTTCTTCATTTATAACTAGGCTTTCACATCCTGCAACACAACATGTTCCCATTCCACGAGCAACAACTGCTGCATGTGATGTCATTCCTCCTCTTACTGTTAAAACACCATGGCATACATTCATACCATCAATGTCTTCTGGAGATGTTTCAAGTCTTACTAGTATTAAATCTTTGTCTCCTGCTTCTTGTAATTCTACCGCTCTTTCTGCTGTGAATACTACTTTTCCTGTAGCTGCTCCTGGAGATGCTGCAAGTCCTTTTGCTACTACTTTTGCTGCTGCAAGTTTAGTAGCATCAAAGTTTGGATGTAATAATTGATCTAATTGTTTTGGGTCAACTTTCATTACAGCTTCTTTTTCTGTAATCATTCCTTCATTTACCATATCTACTGCAATTTTAAGTGCTGCATTTGCTGTTCTCTTACCATTTCTTGTTTGAAGAAAGAATAGTTTCCCATCTTCAATTGTAAATTCCATATCTTGCATATCTTTAAAATATTTTTCTAGTTTATTTGAAAGAGTTACAAATTCATCATATGCTGCTTTATTTGTATTCTCTAATGCTTCAATTGGTTGTGGTGTTCTAATTCCTGCAACAACATCTTCACCTTGTGCATTCATTAAATATTCACCAAATAATTTATTTTCTCCTGTTGCTGGGTTACGTGTAAATGCAACACCAGTTCCAGATGTTTCTCCCATATTTCCAAATACCATTTCTTGTATATTTACAGCTGTTCCCCAGCTTGATGGAATGTCATTTAATCTTCTATAAGTATTTGCTCTAGGATTATCCCATGACCTAAATACTGCTTTTGTTGCTTCTATTAATTGAAATTTTGGATCTTCTGGGAATTCTTCACCTTTTTCTCTTTTATATATTGCTTTAAATTTTACTAATAATTCTTTTAAATCATCAGCTGTTAAATCTGTATCTAATTTTACCTTTTTTTCTTCTTTCATGATGTCCATTTCTTTTTCATATAAAGGCTTTGGAACATCCATAACAACATCAGAAAACATTTGAATAAATCTTCTGTAGCTATCATAAGCAAACCTTGGGTTTTTCTTTGCTAATCCTTCTATTACTTTTTCATTTAAACCTAAGTTTAATATTGTGTCCATCATTCCAGGCATTGAAGCTCTTGACCCAGACCTTACTGATACTAATAATGGATTTTCAGGGTCTCCGAAATTTTTTCCAGTTCCTTCTTCTAGAGTTTTTAGTGCTGCATAAATTTGGTCTTCTACTTCTTTTGCTATTACCTTACCATCTTCATAATACTTGTTGCAACTTTCAGTTGTAATTGTAAATCCTTTTGGTATAGGTAGTCCTAATGTTGTCATCTCTGCTAAGTTTGCACCTTTTCCTCCTAATATTTCTCTCATTTTCGCGTTACCTTCTTCAAAAAGGTATACATATTTTTGACTCATAATATAATCTCCTTCCGTTTTTTAATACCGTAATATAATATAACATTTTTTCTATAATTTCAACCATTTTTGTTATATTTTCTTTAGTTTATATTTTGATTTCGGTACATTTGCTTGAATTAAACTTTTAAAATACATGTGTTCTTCATTATTTAATTGCTTTTTATGTATTAAATAAAAATGTCTTATTGATACATAAATTGCATAATAATTTCTTGTTTCTTCTATATCATATATATCTGTATATTCATATTTATTCCTGTCAAAATCGCCCACTTCTATTATTAAACATTTTTCATCAAGTAAATACTTTATTACTGATTTATATTCTTTTTCTGTTGCATGTACAGCTTTTAATTCCCTATACATTATTATTGTTGCAAGTGCACAAATTCCATATGTTGCATATATTATAAATGGATTGTTTATTACATGAGTAACAAATAAGAATAAAACATATGATATTATAATTATATAAATTGTGTATATAAGCATTGCCTTTTTGTTTGTAAATAAATATCTTGTATAATCTTCTAATTCTGTCTTTGTGTATACTTCTAACATATTTTCACCCCCTAAAATCTATATAAATTATTTAATATTCTTGAATCTACTTCTTCTGTATAGTATGTGGTGCTTATTTCTCCTGTTTCCTGGTTTTCTGTTATAAATGCAACCAACTTATTTCTATATAAATAATATTTCTCCACATTCAATTTATTATATATTGGTGTTATTATTACACTAGCTATATCTTTTTTATTCACTCTTTTTATTGAAACCTCAATTTTGTTAACGCCATATATATCAAGAAATTCTTTAGTGTCTTGTGACAACATTGATAAATCAATTATTTTTGTTTCCATTTGTCCAGCTTCTTTGTCTATTGTTGAAATATGTCTTTTTATACTACTTTTTGACACATAAAAGAAAGCAAAATATATTGATGCTATTATTAATGCTATTAATATTAAAATTAACGTTTTTCTGTTGTCACCCGGCATAATTAATACTCCATTTTTTCATCTAACCATTTTTCTAACTCATCAATTTTTACTCTTACTTGTTCCATTGTGTCTCTATCACGAATTGTTACTGAATTATCTGTTTCTGTTTCGAAGTCTACTGTTATACAATATGGTGTTCCTATTTCATCTTCTCTTCTATAACGTTTTCCTATACTTCCAGCTTCATCATATTCACACATGTATTTTTTTGTTAGCTGTACATATATTTCTTCTGCTTTTTTTGATAATTTTTTTGTTAATGGTAATATTGCTGCTTTGTATGGTGCAAGTGCTGGGTGTAGTTTTAATACAGTACGTGTATCTCCTTCTGCTAAAGTTTCTTCTTCATATGCATCACATAAAAATGCTAAAACAACTCTGTCTGCTCCTAAAGATGGTTCTATACAATATGCTACATATTTTTCATTAGTCTCTGTATCTAAATAGTTCATATCTTCTTTTGAGTGTTCCATATGTTGTTTCAAATCATAATCTGTTCTGTTTGCAACACCCCATAATTCTCCCCATCCAAATGGGAATAAGAATTCTATGTCTGTTGTTCCTTTACTATAAAATGATAGTTCTTTTGCTGAGTGGTCTCTCATTCTCATGCTATCTTCTTTCATGCCAAGTCCTAATAACCAGTTTTTGCAAAATGCTTTCCAATATTCAAACCATTCCATATCTGTTCCTGGTTTACAGAAAAACTCTAATTCCATTTGTTCGAATTCACGTGTTCTAAATGTGAAATTTCCAGGTGTTATTTCATTTCTAAATGATTTTCCTACTTGTGCAATTCCCATAGGGATTTTTCTTCTTGTGGTACGTAAAACATTTTTGAAGTTTACAAAAATTCCTTGTGCAGTTTCCGGTCTTAGATACAATTCTGAAGTAGTGTCTTCTGTAACTCCTTGAAATGTTTTAAACATTAAATTAAATTTTCTAATTGAAGTATAGTTAAGTTTTCCACAAGATGGACAATTAATTTTGTTTTCATTAATAAAGTCTATCATCTTTTGGTCATCCCAACCATCAACTATTTGTTTTGTTGCATCTTCTATTAATTTATCTGCTCTATGTCTTGTTTTACATTCTTTACAATCTATTAAAGGGTCAGAAAAACCTTGCACATGCCCTGATGCTATCCATGTTTTTGGGTTCATAAGAATTGCAGAATCTAATCCTACATTATATTTACTTTCTTGAACGAATTTTTTCATCCAAGCTCTTTTAACATTGTTTTTAAATTCAACACCTAAAGGACCATAGTCCCATGTATTTGAAAGCCCACCATAAATGTCTGAGCCAGGATAAATATATCCTCTACTTTTGCATAAATTAACTATCTTTTCCATTGACTTTTCCGCCATATTTATAACCTCCTTAAAGTACATGGGAATTATATCATATAAATAAAAAAAAGCATAGAACTTTTTAAAAATTCTATGCTCAATTTACAGTTTACGCAAAATCTCTTACACACTCCACAGTATCAAGGCTCAAAGTCACACTATGGAGCCAAAACTACACGAAAACTGCAGTCGCTGGCCGCAGCGCCGAACATGGCGGTATGAATCGAACACTCCAGCCTTGACACCATTATTGTAGTGACCGACCGCGCCTGAAAAAGGGATGGTCAGAAGTGACGAAGTTAGAGTAGTCTGAAAGCCAACCATAATCTGTTTTTATCCACACTTCATGTATTGCATCACCTGTATGTGATACGTCTCTTCCTCCACTTGTAAAATCTGATAAATTTGTTGCGTAATATGTACCTGTGCTGTTGCTATATGTTGTTACATATTTTGTGCTACTTCCTCCTGTACTTGCAAAATGTGTTCCTTCCGCATTTTTATAACTTGTTCCTGTAAAATATGTTCCAGAATATGCTTTGTTATATGCTGCTACATATTCATTTGCACCACCACTTAAATCATATATTCCACTCATGTTTCCAGTACTACTTGCTAATGCTCCAGCAATAGTATTATATGCATTTGTTATTCCAGTTGCAGAACCTGCACTCACTATATTTCCTGCATTTCCCGTTATATATGTTGAACTATTATTTATTGTTATCTCTATTCCATTTCTTCCATACTGACTATGTGTTAAATATGCTACTGCTCCCCATTCGCTATTTTTCATTAAATGACTTTCTTTTTCTCTACTTGTATCATAATTATATGCATTTTGATAACAATTTGCTATGTTGATATTTCTCCAGCTACTCACTCCTGGCTTACTTACTGCTTTTACTGATGTAGATAATGCTACATTTCCTATTGTCCCACTTGATGTTGCTACATGTGTTCCACTTCCATTTTCCATACTCATCTCATATTTTGCTACCCAGAAACCTGGTATTTCACTATCCCATCCACCATTTGCATATCCATTTCCACTGTCATTTGTGAATGCTGGGTGGATTATATATCCATCTGATTTTGTTGTTATTCCATTTGTTGTTGTATATCCTGTTGCACCTGTTTTTGTACTTGCATCTATAAATCTTATGTCTATTGTTCCTGCTTTTGTGTGGTCTCCACTTCCATTTTGTGGCACTCCTGTATAATCTATTTTGTATTCATATCTTGGTATCCATACCCAAAAACTTCCATCTTCTGTTGTTTTTGCATTTGCCCATTTATTTGTACTATAATCATACCAATCTTCTTCACTTGTTGCTGGTCTGTCACTTCCATCAGGATTCATTACTATTGCTTCCATTCCTTCTGCTAATTTTGGTGAATTAGCTTTTACATCATTTACTTTTATATAACTTCCATCTCCTGCTATTTCTTCTCTTGGATTTTTTACTGCTGGACCATTATTTTCTGCTAATATATCAGTCAATATCCCCTGAGCTTTATTTACTCCATCACCTTCCACACCTTGTGCATATTCATACTCCTCTTTAGCCTGTTTTGACTGGTCTAATATTCCACCTTCTCCAAGTGCTGCATTAAACCCTATGCCTGCTAATATAATCAAAATAATTATTGCAATTATCAATGTTATTAAGGTTACTCCACTTTCTTTTTTCATTTGTAAATTCCTCCATTACTTATATCTTAACACAGTAATACCAATCATTCCATTAAATTACTATTACATTTTTATTACAGCATCATTTCGGTTATGTTTCATTTTATCACTTTATGTTATCTTTTTTGGTTTACAACATCGTTTCGTGTAAAAAATGTGGATAATGTGGATAACTTTGTGAATAACTATTTCATGCACTTTTCAGGACACAATTTGTTCACATTCTTTTGTTGTAATTTTTTTATGAAAACTAACATAATTTTCAAACCACAATTTATGTGCACAACACACTTGTTTGCCATATATCAAGTACTTAAAAAGTCAACACTTCTTTTACCAAGTCTTTTGATATATTTTTTCCAATTTCAGGAAAAACTTTATATATGCTATGTCCTAATAATTTTTCTATTTCATCTTGTAATCCAAATACAGCTTTCCAAATATCCATTGTAGACTCAATTACACCATATCTCAAATTAACATCTAAAATTCTTCTTTCTATTAGTGTAACCCCATTAGGCAATCCCATACAATCACCAATTTGTACTAGTTTATCATATATATCATATTCTACATTATCTAAATAATTTTGAACAAATTCAGTTTCTGTTTCATTCATATCATATTTCCCATAAATATATTTAACATTTTTTACAAAATATGAATGTGTAAGACAGTATCTTGATGCTTCAGTATAACCAACACTTTGTAAATAGTTATATCCATCTAATATGTGCCTTGTTCCAGTAACACCTTCTCTTCTTCCTATATCATGTAACAATCCAAAAATATATGCTTTATCTTTGTCAACATTTAGTTTTTCTGCTAATCTTTCTGCTATTTCAGCTACTTTTTTAGAATGCTCTACCCATCTTCCTGGATTTATCTCTGCCGCTTCCATAAGCAATTTATATGCGCCTTCTCTATTCAATTTTATCCCTTCTTTCTAAATATATTTTATCCTATATTTTAATTAATATTTTCTTGTACTGGTATTTCCATTTCTAAAATTTTAGAAATTAGTGAAAATAGATATATTTTCCTTTCTTTAATATGTTCAATATCAAAGCTTTTTTTATTTATATCTTTGTTATAATTATCTATTATATTTCTAGTAGTATTAAATGTTGTAATACCTTGCGATTTTCCTTTGCCTTCATATATACCTAATTTAGTCGTAAAATCATAATTTTGAGCACTAATGTTTTTATCCCAGTTTAAAAGTGCCATATTACCAATTGTGTTAATTAGTTTATTTGCTTCTTCTGAATTTATATATCCCCAACCTTCTTGATTTTTTCTATATCCTCTTGGAATTATATGGTCCATATGTATGTTTTTATTTAACTCTATAAAGTCACAACCATCTTCTTTATTTTCATAATCTATAGTTAGCATTAAAGGTTTAAGATATTTATCATAAAAGACTTCATCATTTAAATTTTCAATACATCTTTGTACTACTCTTGGATATTTTTCTAATACTGCAGTTATTTCTCTTTCTATATTTTCTATTGGCTGTTTTTCTGATATACACCTTATAATATTAAAAGATGTTTGTTTAATTTTATTCAGAGTTTCACCTGCCACAAAAAATGTATAATAAAACTTTCTAATTTTCTTAAATAAATTTTCTTTTTCTGGATAGTCAACTTTATAAGCTGAAGATAGCATAGTAATAATGTAAAACTTCCATGGCAAATATCTTAATGCATATACTTCTTTATATTTACTTTCATATACTTTATCTACACTTAATGCAAATTCATGAATTTCAGTTATTAAATTACTAATATTTTTTTCATTATTTATTATCTGTTCTAATTCTTCACTTGCCTGTTTTTTGGGATTTTCTTTTAATTTGAAATATTCATAAAAAACGATTATATCATCAACACTTAGTTCATTCTTTCTTGCAATATTCTCCATTTCACTCCAGTTATTATTAAATAAATTCACTAATTCATCTGTATCACACCTTTGTCTTATATATGATTTAATAATATCTGCATTAGTTAAAGGAGTACCTCTATCATTCATAACCTGGAATATTTTTATTGCAAAATTCCTATTGGTACAAGTTACTTTAATTAAAAAAACATTATAAAATATGTAATTAATAAAATCACCTAAAATTGTTTTTTCTTCTAGCTCTTTAAATTTACCATAAAAGAAATTTGCTGTATTTTTGTATTTATAAGTAGGATCATCCATTTTCAATTCTTTTTTGGTAACCTCATAAGGATTACTGAAGTCTAGTTCTTTATTTATAATGTATTTTTTAAAAACAGTATCATACTTATAAAAAGATTGTAATTTTAACTTACTATCATCCTTTTCTTCATCAATATATATTTTTTCAGTTATCTTTTTTAGTTTCACTATTTGAGGACTACTTTCTTTTTCTATATTGATATTTTTAAAATTCTTTGCTAATACATTTAGCATTATCATTAATGTAGTCAATCTTTGTTGTCCATCAATAACATCTTCATAACCACTTTCGTCATTAACCACAACAACAGAACCTAGAAAATAATAATCTAAATTTTCATTTTTATTTATATAAGACTCATATAAATCTTCCCATAAATCTTCTAATTCTTCTTCACTCCAGCTATATGGCCTTTGATAGTCTGGTATTCTATATGCAGTGTCACTGCTAAACATATCACTAATTGTTTTTCTTTCTGGAATTATATTTTCCTTTGCCATGATATTACCTCTTTTCTATACATTTATTTGCTAATACTTTCATTTGATTTTTTTCTATATCTCCAAAGTGCAATGCTTGCAGAAATAGTTAATAAAAATTCATTTATTGCTCCTGTATATGCCATTACTAAAATATTGTAAGTTCCTATTGATAATGTAGTGATTACCAATGAAATTCTAACTACTTTTAAATTATCCTGCCACTGCCCATATGTATTTACAGCGCTTATTAGTATAAATATGCACACCCATCCATCCCATGTTATAACTGTTGAAATCACTAATATTAAAACAAAACCCAACATAACCCAAAAAGGTGCTTTTTGTTCTTTCTTTGCAAACAAATAAAAAACAAAGGTACGTACAGTTGCAACCATAAACATTGCTACCCCTGAGTTTTGTTCCAAAAGATAATACACTAACAAGTACAATAAATTAGCTATTGTACTAAAAAGCATTATATAGTCTTTTCGCTTAAAATGTGGTGAAATTAAACATATTATTGTTATTATAATCCCTAAAGCTTGTGCTATTATAAAATTCATTTATAAATCTCCTCTTTAAACAACAGTTCATATTATATCATCACAAAAAAAAGATTACAATAATCTATCATTTTTATATTAAATATGCTAAAATATACTAGTTTCAAAATAATTTTGAAGGAGGCTGTACTTTTATGAATGAAGAACGGAATTGTGCAACAAAGGTTATTGTAATCTCTCCAAATCACACATTAGTTGTAACTGACAACAGTCATGGTGTTGATCCTGTATTTTTTGATTTATTAAAAAAATACACTGCGACTTTTGTAAGTAAACAATCTTCTGTGCTTGAAAATGGAGTATCTGGTATCATCACTACCTTCACATTGAATGGAGATGAACAATTTATGCCTTTTTTACATGACTATTTGGCAAATCTCCATATCTGTTGTTCTAATGATGTAAAAGCACGGTCAGTACGCATTGAAATTAGCTAAGCGTATGATGAAAAACAGCAACAACTCGTTTATTGAGTTGTTGCTGTTTTTATTTTATAATATCTCTTTACATGTTTTACATAATGTGATAAGATATGTTAGAAAAATTTTAAATTTGGAGGCGAGCATTATGGATACTGTATTTACATTATCTGAGAACTACACCATCAGTTTACCTGAGGAGCTTTTAAAACGGTTAGGAAGTCCTTACGAACTTGTTGGTAATGGATTTAAAGATTTCTTTCTCTTCTTAACAAAAGAGGGCGAAAGAATCTACATCATAATCCATTCATCAATCAGCATCAACAAACTTCCCGGTTATCATCATTTGCCCAACATTGCTACAATAACTAAAATTAAAAATGGTGAGGTTTCAATTCCTAAAAGCTTTTTGCCTGAATTGGAACCTGGAACAAAGCTTTTGCTTGAAGAACTTAATATTCCCATTTGGTTGGAAGTATTGTAACCTCCTCCCTCCTCTATTTGTATAGAGGAGGGTATTTTATTTCTAAAAGGCTAAAAAATACTAAGGACAATTAGTCCTTAGTATTTTTTACAATATTTCATTTGTCTTTTGCTTTAAGGGCATCCATAATTGCCTCTTTTACATCACTATCCTTTTCACGAGCTAACATATCTACCAAAAATGTTATACTTGCTTTAGGCGATGCAGCAACACGCAGACGTATCAAATCACATCCATTTCTTGAAATTTTTTCAAGCTCTTCAAGAGTTAAGTCTGCTTTCAACAATCTAGCATAATGACGAACATCTTCACATTCATCATTTTCCAGAATAGCAATGATTTCAGTATCAGATTCATTTAAGTTCTCTGCAACTGCCAGCCGTACCTCATAAACCTCATCTTTTGCCAATTCAAAAAGTACTGACCGCTCCTTGCACTCTTCAGCAATCGATCTTCTTGTCCATTCAAAAAGCTGATCCAAATCCATTGTTACTTGTCTCATATGCGTCAATCCTCCAATAAGTTTATCATACTCATTATAGTAGCCATTGCTTCTTTTTGATGAACATGTGCCTGTCTAAAAGAAATACTTGTGTAAGGGTCTATTCCCTCTCCTAATGCCTTTGTTTCCACTACCCGACATTCTTCATACAATTCAGGTAACAGCATCAGATGTGCATTCAACTTTTTTTGGTTCGATTTACATGATATAGTATAATAAATAAACTCCCTATAGCACAGTAAAACTAATACTGCTCCAAGCAATCCCAAAAACAATAAGATGCCAAAGAAATCTGCAATCAAGTTCCTCTCCTCCTTAAAAAATTATTTTTATACTAACTGTCTATATATCAACCTGTAAAACAGGATTACAAAATTTATACTCATAATTTTATCATATTTTTATGTCAAGTTCAATTGAAATACCTTAATTCTTTCATTTATAGACCTATATAACATATTTTTAATCAACTTGTTTTTGCAGAAGTTCTTTTCCTTCTTTATTACATGCATCTCTAAAATCAAATGATAATGATGAAAACTTATTTTTTACATAAAAAGGTTTTTCCAAATAATCTGTTGAAATTAAAAGATATGCATCTTTATAATATTTTCCCCTCCACTCAGTTGTTCTTATTTCATCACCAACTACTTCATAAGATCTATAATCTTTATAATCTCTTTCATCTATTTCATCACCTTTTATTCCTATCACTTTAAAGTTATTGTCTTTTCCATACAATCTTTCTAATTCTTCTATAATCTCTGGATATTTTGATGATAAATCCTGAAAATTATTTTTCCAAATAATAAACAAAGTACCTATAATTACAAGTAATACTACAATAACTATTGCTAACTTTTTGTAATTCATAAAATTCCCCCCCTATTAATTTATATTGTCACAATTAAAACTATTTTGTCTATAATATAATTGCACAAAAGAGATTTGTACCCAAATTGTTCATATTAATTTGTCTCTACATTTTTTATCTTTGTACTCTTCCTGAGCCATCTCCACTAGCTAATTTTGATACTTCATCCACAGATGCTTGATTAAAATCTCCTTCTATTGTATGTTTCAAACAACTTGCTGCAACTGCAAATTCTATTATATCTTGCGAAGAATAATTATTTAATATTGCATAAATTAGTCCACCACCAAAAGAATCTCCTCCACCTACACGATCTACTATATGTATTGGATATTCTTTGCTAAAGAAATAATCTTTTCCATCATATAACATTCCTGCCCAATTATTATCATTAGCAGAAATCGATGTTCTAAGAGTAATTGCTACCTTTTTAAATCCAAATCTATCTGCTAATTGTTTTGCAACATCTTTATATCCTTCATGATTTATTCTTCCTGTTATTACCTCTGTTCCTTTTGATGTTATTCCAAATACATCTGATGCATCTTCTTCATTTGCTATACATACATCAACATATTCACAAAGCTTAGCCATTTCTCTTCCTGCTTTTTCCTTAGTCCATAGTTTTTTACGATAATTTAAGTCACAACTAATTATAATCCCCTTTTTCTTAGCCATTTGACATCCTTCTAAACAAATCTCTACTAAATTATCTCCTAAAGCTGGCGTTATTCCTGTAAAATGAAACCATGTAACATCATTAAATATTTTGTCCCAATCATAATCTTCCTTTGTTGATGTTGCAATAGAAGAACCTGTTCTATCATAAATTACTTTTGAAGCACGTTGACTTGCTCCTTTTTCTAAAAAGTAAATTCCTACTCTTTCTCCTCCCCTTACAATGTTTTTTGTATCTACTCCAAATCTTCTAATTTCATTTATTGCAGCTTGACCAATTTCATGTTTTGGAAGTTTTGTTACAAAGCCTACCTCTAGACCATAGTTTGCAAGTGATACTGCCACATTTGCTTCTCCACCACCATATGTGGCTAAAAGATTCCCTGCTTGTACAAAACGATAATACCCTTCTGGACATAATCTTAACATAATTTCTCCAAATGTTATAATTTTTTTCATCTATTTCTCCTCCCTATTTTTTTTGTAATAAGTGAATCGCAAACCCACCTACTTCATTTTCTAAATAAATCGCTACCATAATTTTGTTTTTATCATATTTAGCTGTTTTTTCATCACATTTATATCCATTTTGTTCTAAATAAAAAATTGCTCTTTCTATATCTCTAGTCTCTATTGCAATATGACCATTTACTCCTAAATATGGCTCTTTCATAACCTCTATTCCTTCACTCACAAATATAGAACTGCTTCCTACTTTTTTCTCAAATCCAAATATATCACCAAAAGAATCAGCAACTGCATCTGCTTCTGTTGCATTTTTTGTATTAATTCCAATATGCTTTACTTTAAAACCTAACATTACTTTCACAGATTCTTTAGCAACTTTAGTGATTTCAGCAAAATCTTTATCTTTTACCCATTGTTTATTTACCATCCAACTTCCACCACAAGCTGACATTTTTTTAAAATCTAAATAGTTGTTTAAATTATCTAAATTAATTCCACCAGTAGCCATATATTTCATTTTTCCAAATGGACCTGAAATTGCTTTAACTACTTCAATTCCACCTGCAGCTTCTGCTGGGAAAAATTTAATAATTTCTAATCCCAATTCTGTAGCCTTATCAACTTCAGAAGCCGTCATACATCCAGGTATTATAGGAACACCTTTTTCTTTACAATATTCAACTATTGCTATGTTCAATCCTGGTGTTACAATAAATTGTGCTCCTGCCTCTATTGCTTTGTCTACCTGCTCTTTTGTTAAAACTGTTCCTGCTCCAACTAACATTTCTGGGAATTTTTTTGCAATTTGTTTAATTGAACCTTCTGCTGCTGCTGTTCTAAATGTAATTTCCACGCAATAAAGTCCTCCAGCCATTAACGCCTGTGCAACTGGTATAGCATCTTCCTCTTCTTCTAAAGATATAAGAGATACAATACCCATCTTGTGAATTTTTGTTAAAAGTGCATCCATATGTTTACTCCTCCTTTAAATATTAAAACTATCTTTAATGCTATTTACAAAGCACATTATAACAATAATATTTACAAATATCAATCTTTTATGAACTTGTTATAGTAACTTTCTATATAATTAGGAAATATATTAATCCAATTACTAAAATCTTCACTATCTTTTTCAAAATGATATAAATTATAATTATCTTTTGTCTTACCCATCAACCTTAAATTTAAAAAGCCATCTATAAATTTCTGTCCATTTGGAGTTTGCCCTTCTGTACACATATTTATATACTTTATTCCTCTATTTTGTAACTGCTTTATTTTTTCACATGTTCCTTTTAATAGATAATATAAAGCCCTCCTATTATTTCGATATTCTTCTTTAATTGCCACAACAACAAACATCAAATAATAATCCTTGTTGTTTTCATATGTTAACATGGTGTCACCAGTTAGTTCTGTATCTGCAAATTCACCATTAATAAATTTATAATATTGATCTTTGCTAAGTGGAACAATGGCAATTTCGCCAACAATTTCATGGTTATCACTATTTCGAATAACAATATCCACATCCCTATTTGAAGCATACCAATCATAACGCTGAGAACTTGGAACTATTGTATCAGGATCAAAATAGCTTTTTTCTATATCTTCAATTTCTTTAAAATCATTTAATGTTAAATCATTTTCTATTATAAATCTCATTTCTTTCTATAACTCCTTTTTATTTATTACTATGAATATCGCCATTTTTTAATAAAAAAAAATGGTCTGCAAATCTATGCTAAACCAATGATAATAAAAATATAAACATTATAATTATTTTTATAATCTTGACAAGCACTCCACAAGTTTTCTTGTGACAATTTAATACATATTCTGTATTAAACCAATTTAAAGAACTCAGATATTTCTTTAAATTTCGGCAATTTTTCCTTTCATTAGCCAATAATAATCTGATAATTAGCTATTACTCTTAAAAATTGCACCTCTTTCAAGTAAAAATATTGTATCACACTTTGCTCAAAACCGTCAACTAAATTTATGTAAACAGAAAACCTTTCTAATTCATTTATGATATAACACTCAAACAGCAAGTCATATGCTGTATTCAATTTCATTCTACTTGAAATATTGATACTGTAATCATACCCCCAGTTTTTATATAAGAGAAACAAATTAAAAAAGAAGAACAAAGACTAGAGTTAGAATTGGAGTAAATTTTAGGCACTCAAAAAACCACTAAAATTAGTGGCTTTCTGAGTACCATTTTGATTGTTTAAAGGTTTGGGTCTCTTGTGTAATCTGAAGTTGTTGCAGAAGTCAAGAATTCCATCATATCAGGAACTATACTTGTCTTCTTACTTTTTACTTTGTAAGAATCCTTACTACAACAAATTACTTCAAATTCATAAGCAGTAATACCTTCATCTGACATAGCCAACAGCACAGGAGAATCGTGCATAAAGCCCCAATTGGTCATACTGAATTCGGTTATCTCATCAATGGTGTTAGCTTTCCATGATTCGTCATCTTTAGGCTTTTCTGTGGTAGCTTTGCCATTGCCTAATATAAATGGACAGTAGTCGAAAATGCGTATAGGCTCTTTTGCTAAATTATGCCATTTGACTATGGCTTCATCGGATAAATCAAGAAATCGGCTTATTGATATTTCTTCGAGTGGCGATTTTGCATATTGTATGCCACTCATATAGTCAAAGATATACTTACCTTTAACTTCAGAAACATCATACAGCCACTTAATAAGTTCTTCTCGATTCATAAAGATTTCCGTTTCCTGTTCTTGTTTGCATTCACTCAGATAGAATTCGCAAACCACTGCCTCGCCATTGTTAAGTTTATGGAAATAAACAAACGAAAGAATAAATCCATCACTGTGGTGAAAAAAACATTCATTCATTGCCCTATCACTTGTAAACTTCGCATAAACTTGCCCATAGTTAAATAAATGAGTTGCGTGCCACTTTGAAGTGGGTGTACTACTGTATGGCATATTTTTTCGTTGAGGTTCTTTCAGATACCTGTGAATACAGACATCTTTGTCCCGCAAGAACAAATACCCATCTTTTGAACAAATAATCTGGCGTGGTGCATTTGAAAACATTATTTGTACTTTGTCAGCAGTACAGTACTTTGACTTAATCCTATTGGTGTCCATTGTCTTGTTCTCCTTTCTTAGAATATTGTTGGTGCTGAGGTACAACTGTTTTTAAATGCTTATCATCTCCTTAAAATAAATTTATTTCTTCCTGTCATTCCAATGTTGCGTAAAAAAGGAAATCTAAGAAGATATGCCAAAATCATACCACAATTCACATAATAAATCAATATATTTAACTCTATGGGTTACAAAAACGGAATAATTTTGGACAAAAAAATAATATCGCAGGAATATGATATTTTTCAATTTTAATTTAAAACACTAAAAATTGCTACTAACTTTATTATAGTAGCAATTTTACTTATATTCTTTCATTATCATCATTTGATTGTTGTTGATTCATTTTTCTTTGCATTTGTGCTATTTTTTCTGGGTCTGACATTCTTTGAATTGGTGGAAGATTTCTATATGCTCCATTATTAGATATTAAATTCAAAAAATCTTCTCTTGATTGATTGACTGTTGCTGTTCTTTCTTGTGTTGATGGTGGTAGTACATTTAGTTGTTTATCTATAAATTTTTCTATAAATGGTACATTTTTTAATAAACTATTGCTTTGTAATAATTTAGCAATTCTTTGTTTAAATGAAAGTGAGCTATTAGTAGATATATTATTTTCTCCTTGTTGTATTGCAGGTCTTATTCTTTCTCCAAACTCATTAATTCTATATCCTTCTGGTAAATCAATTTCTGGTTCACTTTGAATTTCTTTACCTGTTGCTACTATTTCATTTGTATTATTTCCTTGTGCAATATATTGGTCATTGTCATGGGTTACATCTTTTCCCAATTCTTGAACAACTGATAAAAATTGTTGCTTTAATTGAGGAGTGGTTAAATATTGCATAATTTCATTATAATTTTGTGCTATATATTCTGTATCATGATTTTCAACAAAACTTGCCACTAATTCTCTTTCTGTCTTATCCATAAGTTCTTTATATATCTTTAAATTTCCTTTAAATGATGTGCTTCTATCTTGCATAGTAATATTTACTGGTGTTTCACTTTGTAGTTGTTGCCCATATCCATTTATTATTAGATTATCAATAGAATATATCTTTTCTAAATCTTGCATGAACTCATCAAATTTTCCTTCATTGCCATTCATACCTTCATAGATACTTTTTAATGTTTCTCTAGCATTTTGATTATATGCTAAAGATAAAACTTGAGGTAATGGTAAATCCATTGTCTTACAAAGTAGCATTAAAACATCTCCATTATATTGATATTCACTTAAAGGACTATATGGTGTTCTGTTACTTTCTCCACGAACTGTATTAGGCTGTTTTCTGTAATTTAAGTTTGTGCCATTTGAAATATTATAGTAACATTTCAGCTGTATATTGTGTTGTTGCTTCTGTAAGAAACATGCCATCATGTCCATTATAAAAGGCACATTGTTCATTTCCATTTATATTATTTGTCTGTAGTTCATGTGTTAATTCATGAAAGAAATATAATTTTTTATCTTGATAACTAAGAGATTGTTCAATTCTTATACCATTTTCATCAGTAATTCCATATATCCCATTCAAATTAGCTTCTTGTATACTTGATACAAGGTTTGGTAAACGTCTTGCAATCTCAGTTGTATCGATCATCATACTGTCTTTTACTTCATCAAGTGAATCTAAATAGTCTGCCATTAAAACATAATAGTCTTCACTAATGTTTGCGTTTTGATTTGCAAAAAGCCCTTTTACTGTATTTACAAGCCCACTACTATATAATTCATTTAATCTTTGCTCTTTCGTTTTCATATTTTTCTCTTTCTCATATGTATCATATGCTATTCACATTATACTTTTTATATCATTTTATGAAGAAAAAATCAAATTTTGAATAAAATCGGAAAAATTTAATTTTTTATGTAAAATATGGTATGATTTAGGTACGATAATTTTTGAAAGGGGTATGTCCTATGGCAGAATATTTTAACGCGTTAATGATTTACATTGGTGTCATGTTTGTCCATTACGAGGTGCGGAAAATAAGGAAAGTACTGGAAAAGATGAACGAGAACAAAAACGACAAGGATAAGTAATCCCGACAAACGCCTGCGATTGCAGGCAAAGAAGCAGATATTAAAACACTGCTTCTTTCCTTTTGGGAAAAATCATCAAAAAAACCTAAAAAAGCAGGATAGCAAAATCCTACTTCTTTATTGGGATATCTTGTACAAAACCGCCTACAAAATACATAGGTTTTTCGTACAAGCTCATGTTGGTGGGCAGGGATGGATTCGAACCATCGTACTCGTATGAGAACAGATTTACAGTCTGCCGCCTTTAGCCACTCGGCCACCTACCCTTATTAAATTAAATGGTGCGCCTTCACGGACTTGAACCGCGGACCCACCGGTTATGAGCCGGTTGCTCTAACCAACTGAGCTAAAGGCGCACTTTGAAATGCAAAATCTAGTATAAACTAAAATTTTATCTATGTCAAGAGATTTTATATAATTTTTTGTATTTTTCCTAAAAAAGTAGCTCGCATATGCGAGCTACCTCCCCTTGCTATTCATGGACTGTCATAATCCCTTCAATCACAGGCTTAAGATGTTTTTCACAGTAGCTATTACAAGTTGCTGTCGAGGAGAGCAATTCTCCTTCTTCAAGTTCAAGAACCTCAAGCACAATACCTTCTGCTGTTTTATTCACCTGAACTTGCATTCCTTCCTCAATAACCACAGAATATACCACATTTGCCATACTGTCATCTCCTTAAAGATTATTTTTGTTGCAAGGGTTTTGACCAAAGTCACTTTATATTATACACTATTTTACATAACTTTTCAACATCCAACCCATATAACTTCTCTATTTCTTCTGTGTTTCCATGTTCTATAAACTTATCTGGATACCCAAAACATTGAAAAATCACATCACTTGGAAGTATCTCTCTAACCGCTGAAGCTAACCCTCCTTTTAATATATTGTCCTCTATTGTTACCACTTTTTTTGTTTTATTTACTGATTTTAGAATTGTTTCTTTATCTAATGGTTTTAAAAATCTAGCATTTATTACTTCTATATTCATGTCTAATCTATCAGCTATTTCTACTGCAGTTTGTACCATTTTCCCTATTGCCACTATTGTTAAATCTATTCCATCTTTTAAAATCTCAGCTTTACCTAACTCTATTTCTTTGCATAAAATATTATTTTTACATGCTCCTCTTGGATATCTTATTGCCATTGGTAAATTCGAATTAACTGCAAATTCCAACATATTTTCTAACTCATTATAATCTTTTGGTGCCATTATATTTAAATTTGGCATATGTGAAAGAAATGATAAATCAAATATTCCTTGATGTGTTTCTCCATCACTACCAACTATACCTGCCCTGTCTATACAAACTGTAACTGGTAAATTGCCTATACAAACATCATGCAACATCTGGTCATATGCTCTTTGTAAAAATGATGAATATAATGAAACTACAGGTTTCATTCCTACTTTTGCCATACCAGCTGCCATCGTTATGGCATGTTGTTCTGCAATACCAACATCAAAAAATCTTTGTGGAAACTCTCTTGAAAAATTTTTAAGTCCTGTTCCATCTGCCATTGCAGCAGTTATAGCCACAATCTTCTTATCTTTCTTTGCTAATTCTACTAATTTATCTCCAAATACCTTTGAATAATCCTTACTTGATTCTTTCAGTAATTCTCCTGTTTCAACATTAAATGGAGAAACACCATGAAATTTGTCTGGATTTTTCTCTGCCAAGCTATATCCTTTTCCTTTTTTAGTCAAACAATGTACAAGAACAGGCCCATTTATTCTTTTGCTAATTCTTAATATACTTTTTAAATCCGCTAAATTATGTCCATCAATTGGTCCTAAATATGTAAAACCTATATTTTCAAAATACATATTAGGTATTATCAATTGCTTTATACTGTGCTTTGTCTTATCTACAAGCTTTATTATTGGCTTTCCTATATATGGAATCTTTCTTGTAAATGCTTTTACAGTTAAGTTTGATTTTGTATATAATTTCTTAGTTCTTAATATACTTAGAAATCTTGACAGTCCACCAACATTTTTAGAAATACTCATTTCATTATCATTTAAAACCACAATCAGTTTTGTATGACTTGCACCTGCATCATTTAAAGCTTCTAGTGCCATACCTCCTGTTAATGCACCATCACCAATTACTGCAACTACATTATTCCTTCTTTTTAATATGTCTCTACTTCTTGCCATTCCAAGTGCTACTGATATTGATGTACTACTATGCCCTGTATCAAATGCATCAAACTCAGATTCACAGCTCTTTGGAAAGCCAGAAATACCTTTAAGAGTTCTTAATGTATTAAATTTATCTTTTCTACCTGTTAAAATTTTATGAGTATATGTTTGATGCCCTACATCCCAAATTATTTTATCTTTTGGTGTATTAAAAACAGAGTGAAGTGCTAATGTTAACTCCACTGTTCCAAGACTTGGTGCTAAATGTCCACCTGTTTTAGAAACATTATTTATAATAAATTTTCTTATATCTCCTGCTAATGCTTCTTGCTCATAATTATTTAATTTTCTTAAATCTTCTACTGAATTTACTTTATCTAAAATATTTCCCATAGAGTAAATTATATCAAACTTATATAATTTTTACAATTAATATTAGAAATTATGTAAATTATTTTTTATTAGCATATCCACATTTTCTACAAAGTTCTTCTTCTAATTTATTTTGTTTAAATCCCTCTTCTATATTTCTAACTCTTTGTGTATTTATTATACTTTCAAATTTTTCTTCAAAAATATTACCTAATTTTATATCTCCATTATTGTCTAAACAACAAGGTACCACTGTGCCATCTACTAAAATTGCAATTTGTTGCCTTAATCCATAACAAGTACCAATTTCTGATATCTCTTCTCTATTCATATCTGGCCATTCAAATTGTTTATCTATACTTAAAAAAATATTTTTGCCAAGAGTTTCTCTCTTTTTCTCATTTTTATTCCATTGTCTATACTGTATTATTATATTAGAATTATTAGCTATAAATTCTGCCGCTTTCTTTATTTCTCTATCATCATCTGTGCTATGTAATGATATATTTATTTGTCTTATACATCGCTTTTTACTTAACATCTCTTTCTTTTCTTCAAGTAATGTTCCATTTGTAGTAATATTTACTTGTTTATTACATATGTCCAAAATATCTTCTATATTTGGGTGTAATAAAGGTTCTCCTTTTACATGTAAATAAATGTAGTTTGTATAATCCTTTATTTCATCCAGAATATGTTTGAATTTTTTTACTGTCATAAATTCTTTCTTTCTAGATGTTTCTGGACAAAAACTACATTTTAAATTACATATGTTAGTTATCTCTATATAAATTCTTTTAAAGTTTTTCACTTGGTTGGGGTACTAGGATTCGAACCTAGGAAATGCCAGGATCAAAACCTGGTGCCTTACCGCTTGGCTATACCCCAATATATTAGTGGGGTGGATGATGGGACTTGAACCCACGACAACCAGAACCACAATCTGGCGCTCTACCAACTGAACTACATCCACCAACATTATAATATTTTAAACCATAGAGTAGCTCTTTGTCAATCATTTTTTCCAAATTGTATTGAAAAAATACATTAATTATAGTAGAATGTTACAAAATGGAGGAATTATTATGATAGATATTAAGTTACTTAGAGAAAATCCAGAGCTTGTTAGAGAAAACATTAAGAAAAAATTTCAAGACCATAAATTAGTATTGGTTGATGAAATTTTAGATTTAGATTCACAAAATAGGAAAATCAAATCAGAAGGTGATGAGCTTAGAGCTAGCCGAAATTCATTAAGTTCAAAAATTGGAACATTAATGTCTCAAGGTCAAAAAGATGAAGCTAATGCTATTAAGACTCAAGTTTCTGAAATTAATAATAAACTTAAAGAAATAGAAGTTTTAGAAGAAAAACTTGCCTCAGATATAAAAGAAAAAATGATGAGAATTCCTAATATTATAGATTCATCTGTTCCTCTTGGAAAAGATGATAGTGAAAATGTTGAAGTAAAAAAATATGGTGAGCCAGTTGTACCATCTTATGAAATACCATATCATACAGAAATAATGGAAAAACTAAGTGGTCTTGACTTAGATTCTGCAAGAAGAGTTGCTGGAAATGGTTTTTATTATTTAATAGGAGATATGGCAAGGCTTCATTCTGCCATTCTTTCATATGCAAGAGATTTTATGATAGATAAAGGGTTTACTTACTGTATACCTCCTTTTATGATACGTTCTGATGTTGTAACAGGTGTTATGAGTTTTGAAGAAATGGATGCAATGATGTATAAGATTGAAGGAGAAGACTTATATTTAATTGGTACAAGCGAACATTCTATGATAGGTAAATTTAAAGACCAAATATTACCAAAAGCTAGTTTACCTTATACTATGACCTCTTATTCTCCTTGTTTTAGAAAAGAAAAAGGTGCTCATGGTATGGAAGAACGTGGTGTTTATCGTATTCATCAATTTGAAAAGCAAGAAATGATTGTTGTTTGTGAACCAGAAGAAAGCATGGATTGGTATAATAAAATGTGGGCTTATACTGTTGAATTATTTGAAAGTATGAAAATTCCAGTTCGTACTCTTGAATGTTGTTCTGGTGACCTTGCTGATTTAAAATGTAAGAGTTGCGATGTTGAAGCTTGGAGTCCTAGACAACAAAAATATTTTGAAGTTGGAAGTTGTTCTAATTTAACTGATGCCCAAAGCAGACGTTTAGGTATTAGAATTAAAGGTGAAAAAGAAAATTATTATGCACATACATTAAATAATACTGTTGTTGCCCCTCCTCGTATGTTAATTGCATTTTTAGAAAATCACTATAATGAAGATGGTTCAATAACAATACCAGAAGTATTACAAAAATATATGGGTGGAAAAACGGTGATTAAATGATAGTTAAAAATCCAAAATTCGAAATATCTGCAATGAACCAAAATCAGTATCCTCAAAATGGTTTACCACAAATTGTATTAGTTGGTAAATCTAATGTTGGTAAATCTTCTTTTGTTAATACTATGATAAATAGAAAAAATCTTGCTAGAACTAGTAATACTCCTGGTAAGACAAGGCAAGTTAATTTTTATAATATTGATGATACTTTTTATTTTGTAGATTTACCTGGTTATGGTTATAATAAAATGTCTAAAGAAGAAGATAAAAAAGTTGCTGCATCTATTAATGCTTATCTTTCTTTATCAAAAGATATTTCACTTGTTATTGTTCTTATAGATATAAGACATGACTTAGGTAATAATGATAAAATAATGATAGATTATTTAGTAAGTTCAGATTTACCTTTTATGGTAATTGCAAACAAAGCAGATAAAATTGCTAAAACAAAGGTTGCTGATTATGTTAGTAACTTAAATAAAGATTTAAATGTTAATATGTTGCCATTTTCGGCTGAAAATAAAATTTATTCTGAAGAGGTTTGGCAAGAAATAGAAACGCGAATCTAAAATTTTCTAAATAGCAAAGCTATTAAGAAAATTCAACTTTCGCATAACTATCTTCTACAAAATAAATATTTTAACATACAATTTCATTATAATAAATGATATATTAATACAATATATCATTTATTTAAAAGATTGGATATTCTAAATATTAAATCTATTATATCAAAATATTTTTTTAGATCATTATAATTTAATACCTCTTTGAATATTCTAGGCTCAAATATTTTTCCTGTCTTGAATCTAATATATATGTTTTTATCTTTTATTATAATGTCACAATGTATATTATATTTTTTTCTATATTTTATTAATAAGTCTAAAATATCTGGTGTTAATATCTCCATTACAGTTAGTTTGTCCCTTGTATATACATCAAAATATTGATTAAATTCTTCTGAATTTATATCTATTTTAAAATTTGTTTTTTTAATTTTTTGTTTTAATATGTTTGTCGAAAATATATAAACATTATTATTAAAACTTTTACTCATTTCAATATTAGCAAATAATCCACGAAATATGGTATGTTTATTCATGTCATTATCAGAGTGTGTTATGCTTGCAAGATATGTATGAACTTCTGCCATTTTCAAAAAACCTACACCTTCAATTTTACCCTCTATATAATCTTTTGAACTATATATATAATGACTTCTATCTTCTTCAATAACTGCATTCATAAAATTTAACATAGTATCTCGAGTATACCATTTTGAATTTTCAATAAATTCTGCTTTCTTATAAACTTGTTCTGAAATACCTACTTTAGCTAAATAACCTAAATATTTATCATATTCTGATATAAATTTCTTTATTACTGTTTCTTTAAAGATAGCTTTATATTTATCAACTTTAACTTTAATTATAATAATGAGTATGCATATAATAATCAATGATAAAAAGCTTGATAAAATATAACATTTTAACGACAAAGTGTTATATTTTATAAGATGTGCTAATATTAATTCTATTACCACAAAACTAACAAAAAGAAATAGTGTTGCAATAATTTTTTTTCTTAATTGTTCAATCTTTCTATCTACACTTTGGTATAAATTTTCATAAATTGTATTAAAGTTATTCATTATTCTCCTCATATATCTTTAGTTTTTATGATAGCATATTTATTGTTTGGATTTTCAACTGACAATGTCATCAATATCTATACTTTTTATATGTCTACTTTAAATTTTATATCCTAAAAATTTCAACTTTTTTTAGATACATATTCTTTGAATTTTTCTTCTAATAATAGGAAATTACAACATCTACTTAATATGTTTGCATACAAGTGTTCTTTTCTATACATATTTTGAAAATGATTTATTTTCTTAAATAAATCTGCTTTATGGTTATTTAAAAATGTTAATTGTTCTTCCAAAAGTTTTTTATACTTTGTATCTGTTATAGTTGGTAACACTTCTGTTAGTGTTTCTATTGGTGTTGGTATCATATTATTTATATTCACTACCCCTAATTCACCATTTTTAATTTTAAAAATATCAATTGCTTTTGAATTTATTTCTATATGTTTAGACTTTGGCGAATAAAGTGGAGCAAAATAATTATAGTTATTATATGTATAAACAACTCCTATATATGGTCTTGTTGCATTTTTATTGTATGCAACATTTGGATCAAAATTCCTTAAATAGTTTATATAACTTTCATCAATATAATAAATTTTTAAACCTTTCATTTTCTCTCCTATCTTTAAAATCCACAGTACAACTTATCTGTAACTCACTACATTTGAACAGCTAATAAAAAGATGGAGCAACCATTTGCAGATTGCCCCATAGCTTTTTTAATTCCCTACTCTGGCAAGGGTATTCCTACTTTTTCCAGTCCTTACTTTGGCAAAGGTATGCCTGCTTTTTTTAGTCCCTACTCTAGCAAGGGTATTCTAACTTTTTTGCGTTTATTTGATAATTCTCATTATCACTATTAGTATATTCATTATATAAAATTTTAGCCACAAAATCAAGCATTTTCGTAAAATTAATTATGTTATTCACATTTCTTTTATATACTCTTATTTTATACCATTTTTTCAAAGAAACAGACTGTTTGCAAATTATTTTGCTAACAGTCTGAACACATCAATTAAGATGCATTTCTATATCGACTTCAACTTATAATACATCAATATCTTTTAATTGATTAATATAATATATTAAACTTGGGCACTTTTTTGAGCAATTTTTGCATGGTTCTTTTTCATAATATGAAAAATCATCTAAACTATATATATCATAATAATTAGTTTTTTTTAAATCTAATAATGATACAAAATATTCATTTGCAGTATGTGCACATGGATACATTAAAAAATCTGCTGATATAGTTGGCCATATTCTATATCCTAAACAGTGTTCAAATTCAGAATTTCTAGGCATATACTCATTATATTTAATATCAAAGGAATTACTTTCTTTATAATTTATTTCTTTTGCATTCAGTTTAATTGCAATCTCTTCAATATCCAATTTAACTTTATTGTAAAAATTTTTATCATAATTTGTATAATCATTTCTTACTTGAACATGATTTACACCTATATTTTTTAGCTCAGTAAAGTTTTGCAACCATTCCTCTTTAGAATATGTTTCTGGAGTAGCAACAAATGTAGTATATATTGATAATTGTGAGTTTGTCTTATATTTATTTTGACAAATTTTTTCAATACTATTAATAATATCCTTTAAACAAATCTTTGAGTTTAAACTTTTATAAGAGTAAAAGTCTTGCTCATTTACTACATCCAAACTAATAGAAATTTTATCTACTAATAGCAATTGTTCAATATTGTTAGATATATAATCTTTAAGACATACACCATTACTTATTATCTCAATAGTTACATTCCTTTCATTCAAATATTGAATAGCATTTTTCATTACTTCTTTGTTTAATAATGGATCTGAATTACAACCACAAAAATGTATCTCAGATGGCCAAAACTCCTCTTTTCCCACTTCAAATATAGAATTAAAAACTTTCTCTAAATCATGCCATTTCATATATACAGGTGTATTGCTATCACTCTTACCAATGCACCAAGCACATTTTAAATTACAAATATTTGCCACTGGGTGTATATCAATAACTTGAGGAGTAATATTGAACCCTAGCTTATATGCTATTAATTTTCTCTTTATCCATTTTAATATATCTTTATCTCCTGTATCATATTTTAACCCTCTATTATTCATACATCTATTACCTTTGAAATTCCTTTTCTTTAACTCTTTCTCTATCTTTATATAACAATAATCCAATTAAAGAAACTCCATCTATTATTATATTAGAATATATCAGTTTATTAATTTCATCAATGGAATACCATCTTACCTCCTCTATTTCTTCTTTATCAAAATTGTCTTGTTCTTTAGTATTTAAATTAGCAAAACAGATATCTATAATTTGATCACTCATACCATTTGATGGCATATATGTATAAATCTTTCTTACATTTCTTATATCATATCCCGTCTCCTCTTTTACTTCTCTTTTGGCTGCTACTATTGAATCTTCGCCATCTTCAACACCTCCTGCTGGTATCTCCCAGGCAGCATCATTTGTAATATATCTATTTGCTTTCACAAAAAGTAACTGTTTCTTTTCATTTTCCACTATGACACATACAGACTTATTTTTATAGTGCAACACATGATATTCTGGAATTTTATTACCAGACTCTGTTTCAATACTATCAACAAATAAGTCAATCCATTTGCTCTTATATATTTCTTTCCTATCTTTTCTTGTAAATTTTATATTAAACACCTCTTTCACTTATATATTTTTCTATTGTTTCACACACATATTTTATATCTTCATCTGATAGACCTAAATGCATTGGTAAACAAATATGATGGTTTTTCAAATACACTGCTTTCTCAAATATATCTTCTACATTTAGTACAGTATCAAAACACTTCTGTATATATGGCTCTTCACTAACTAAATTGTCATATACTTTTGCAGGCATTTGTATATTATGTATCTGCATATACTGTTTAAAATCAAGGTAATCAAATTTAGCATTCTCTTTTATTATTATAATATATTTATAATATCCACTATTCAGATTAGTTATTGGTTCTAATAAACTGCTATTCTTTAATCTTTCATTATATATGTTTGCTATTTCTTTTCTTCTATCATAATTTTCATTACATTTTTTTATCTGTGACAATAGTATAGCTGCTGTAAATTCATTCATTCTCCAACTAGAACCTTTAATCACATGTAACCCCTTGTCACTCTTACCATAATTTCTAATCATATGAAGCTTTCTTGCTATCTCTTCATCTTCTGTAATAATAATTCCACCCTCACCACTAGTTATAGTTTTTGTCAAGAAAAACGAGTATGTCCCAGCAATTCCAAATGTACCTGCATGCTTAGAATCTAATATTGCTCCATGTGCATGTGCACAATCTTCTAGTAAAGTTATTTTATTCTTATCCGCTAATTCTTTAATCTTATAAATATTAGAAGAAATAAAGCCCCCTATATGTACATAAATAATTATAGCCTTTTCATCATTTTTCCTGTATAGCTTTATTTTCTTTTCTAAATCATTTAAATCCATACCAAAATCATTTTTATCAGCATCTACTAGTATAATTTTTGATTTCATATTAAGACAAGATAATATAGTTGGTGGTGCTGTCAAAACTGGAGCAAATATTATAGCATTTTCCATTTCTAATGCTATTAACATAGCTTCTATCGCTGTACTTCCTGTGGAAATAGCAATAGCAAATTTACTATTAACATTTTTTGCAAACTCATTTTCTACACTTTCCACAGTACTACTATTAGTCCATTTATTTTTTGAATTAAGTATACTGTCTATTTGCTCATGAATACTTTCTCTTTCCTCATTACTTATTGGAAGATCTAATGCATTAATTTTCTTCATACTTCATTAATTCCTTTCATTTTTATTAATTATCATATTTAACATATCGATAAACAGTTTGTATCATTTTTTTAAAAGACTGTTTGCAAATTATTTTGCCAACAGTCTGAACGCATCAATTAAGATGCATTTTCTTTTTTAATTTTTCTTGTTGTTAATTTCTTTTTCATTATCTTTTTTTCATTGATTATTATTTTTGGTTTTTCTGTTTTTTCTACAGTTCCTTTTGTTATTATACATCTCTCTATTTTCGGATTTGAAGGAACTTCAAACATTATGTCTCTCATTATATCTTCTATTATTGCTCTTAGTCCTCTTGCCCCTGTATTTCTCTCTATAGCCTTATCTACAATTGCTTCTAATGCTTCTTCTTCAAATTCCAATTCCACTTGGTCTAACTCAAATAATTTTTTATATTGTTTTACCAATGAATTTTTTGGTTTAGTTATAATTTCTATCAAGCTCTTTCTATCTAATTCACTTAAAGTTGCTATTATTGGTAATCTTCCTACAAATTCTGGAATAAGTCCAAATTTTAACAAATCATGTGGTAATAGTTCTTCCAAAATTACAGATTTGTTGATTTCTCTTTTTCCTTCTACTTGTGCTCCAAACCCCATAGATTTTTTACCAACTCTGTCTTTTATAATTTTATCTATTCCTTCAAAAGCTCCTCCACAAATAAATAATATATTTGCTGTGTTTATTTGTAAAAATTCTTGATGTGGATGTTTTCTTCCACCTTGTGGTGGTACTGATGCAACTGTTCCTTCTACCATTTTAAGAAGTGCTTGTTGAACACCTTCTCCTGAAACATCTCTTGTTATTGAAGGGTTTTCTGATTTTCTAGATATTTTATCTATTTCATCTATATATATAATTCCTTTTTCTGCTTTTTCTATGTCATATTCTGCTGCTTGAATTAATTTTAGTAAAATATTTTCTACATCTTCACCAACATACCCCGCTTCTGTAAGAGTTGTTGCGTCTGCTATTGCAAATGGAACATTTAATATTCTTGCTAATGTTTGAGCTAGCATTGTTTTTCCACAACCTGTTGGACCAAGTAAAAGTACATTACTTTTCTGTATTTCTACATCATTTGAAACATCTTTAGAATTAACTCTTTTATAATGATTATACACTGCTACAGACAATGTTTTCTTTGCATTTTCTTGACCTATTACATATTCATCTAGTATATTTTTTATTTGTTCTGGCTTTGGCATATCTTCTTTGTTATCTTCAACATATTCTATTTCTGACTCATAATTTTCATCTTCAATTATGTTGCTACAAACCTTTATACAATCATCACAAATAAATACTCCAGGTCCTGCTATTATTCTTTTTACATCTTCCTGAGAATTACCACAAAATGAACATTTAACATTTTTGGATTTATCATATTTGGTCATTAAATATTCTCCTTTTTTATTTAATTATTTTCTTTTGTCATATATGTTATCAATTAATCCATATTTTAAAGCTTCTTCTGCTGTCATAAAGTTATCTCTTTCTGTATCTTTGTTGATTGTATCTAAACTTTGACCAGTTTTTTCACTTAAAATTTTATTTAATTTTTCACGTGTTCTAACTAAATGGTCTGCATGTATTTTTATTTCTGTTGCTTGACCTCCAAGTCCACCTGATATTAATGGTTGATGTATCATTACTTCTGCATTTGGTGTAGCATATCTTTTTCCTTTTGTTCCAGATGCAAGTAATACTGCTCCCATGCTTGCTGCCATTCCTACACAAATTGTTGATACTGGACATTTTATATAGTTTATTGTGTCATAAATAGCCATTCCAGCTGTTATTGAACCTCCTGGACTATTTATGTATAAGTTTATTTCTTTGTCTGGGTCTTCAGATTCTAAAAATAACATTTGTGCTACTATCAGACTTGCTGATGTATCATTTACATCTTCCCCTAAAAATATTATTCTGTCTTTTAAAAGTCTTGAAAATATATCATATGATCTTTCCCCTCTTGCTGTTTGCTCTATAACGTATGGAACTAAACTATTTTGTATCATTAAATTTCCTCCTTCGAATTATTTGTTTTTAGCATTGTCAATTATGTACTTTACAGCAGCATCTGCTTTTAATTTATCTTCAACATATTTCACAAAATTTTCGTTTTCTTTTAGTTCTTCTGCTTTTCTACCATATGTTTTTGAAAGTTCTTCTATTTCTTTATTTGTATCTTCTTCTTTTATTTCTAATTTTGCATCTATAAACACTTGCTCTAGTGTTAATCTTGTTTTAATATTTGTTGTTGCTTGTTGTTCATATTCTTTTCTAAAATCTTCTTCTGTTTTATTAATCATTTTTAAATATGTTTCAAAATTCATTCCTTGATAACTTAATCTTGTTTCTGTATCTTTTATCATGTTATCAATTTCTGTTTCAATCATTCCTGATGGAATTTCTATTTCAGCAACTTCAGTTGCACCTTTTATTGCTGCTTCTTCTGTTTCAAATTTTTCCCTATTTTGATTTTCTTTTTCTAATTTCTCTTTTATACTATTCTTAAGTTCTTCTAATGTGTCAAATTCACTTGCATCTTTTGCAAGTTCATCATCTATTGCTGGTAATTCTTTTACTTTTATTTCATGTAGTTTAACTTTAAATACTGCAGGTTTTGCTGCTAATTCTTTTGAAAAGTATTCTTCAGGAAATGTTACATTAACATCTTTTTCTTCCCCTATTTTCATTCCTTTAACTTGGTCTTCAAAACCTTCTATAAATGTATGACTACCTATTACCAACTCATGCTTTTCTGCTTTTCCACCATCAAATGGTTTATCATCAACAAAACCTTCAAAATCTATTATTGCAGTATCTCCATCTTGAACAGCTCTGTCTTCTATACTAACTAGTCTTCCATTTTTTTCTGCTATGTGACCTAATTCATGTTCTATATCTTCATCTTTTACAGAATAACTAACTTTTGGTATTTCTATTCCTTTATATTTTCCTAATTTCACTTCTGGTTTTGTTTGTACTGTTGCAGTGAATACTACATTCTTACCTTTTTCAATTTGTGTTATATCTATTTCTGGTCTACTTACTGCATCTATATTATTTTCTTTTAATGCATTTTCATATATTTCTGGCACCATTTCATTAAATGCGTCTTCATAGAATATTTCTACTCCATAATATCTTTCTACTACATTTTGTGGTGCTTTTCCTTTTCTAAATCCTGGTATATTAAAGTGCTTTACACTTTTAAAATAAACTTTTGTTATTGCATTATTAAATGCCTCTGCCTCCACCTCAAATGTTAATTTTACTTCGTTTTTGTTTTCTGTCTTTTCTACTTTTACACTCATCTTACTTGTTCCTTTCATATTCAAATTCCTATATTATATCACAAATTAGTAATTTTGCAACCTTTATTCTATACATAATTTCAAGATTTCTTCCATTCTTTCCTTATTTGTAAGATATAAATAGCCTATTAATGCTTCAAATGCAGTTGCATACATGTAATCATTCAAGTCTGCATTTTTAGGAATGTGGTGATTTTTAGCATTTCTCCCTCTTCTTATAACATCTTTTTCTTCTTCTGTAAGAACATTCATAATCTTATTTAGAATTTCTGCTTGTGCCTTTGCTTTTACATATGAAATAGCCTTTATATGGAGTTCATGTGGCTTTGAATTGGTAATACTTGTTAAGTATACCCTAATATATAATTCATATACAGCATCCCCTATATAGGCTAAAACCAATGGATGCATTTCATTTGCTTCTTTCATATTTACTTCACTTTCTCTAGTGTTATTTTCCCTAGTTTTCCTGTTCTAAAATCATCTAGAATAATATTTGAAACCTTTGTGTAGTCCACTACTCCACCACTTTGTAATGCTCCTCTTTTTCTCGCAATTTCATCTAGACTTATTTCTTCTACTTTATATCTTTCTTTTAAATTTTCTATGTAATTATTTTTCAAATATTCTAATAATCTATATGCTATTTCTTCTTTATCTAGTATATCATCCTTTATTGTTCCTGTAAATGCTAGATTTAAAGCTATTTCTTCATTACCAAGTTTTGGCCATAAAACTCCCGGAGTGTCTAATAATTCTATGTTTTCATTTAACCTTACCCACTGTTTTTGCTTAGTAACGCCTGGTTTGTTACCAACTTTGGTTTTGCTACTTTTTGTTATTCTATTTATAAATGAAGACTTCCCAACATTAGGAATTCCAAGAACAAGAGCTCTAACAGGTCTAACTCTGCCATTAAACTCTTTTTTGTTTTCTTCTATTTTTTTTATTACTTCTTTTATACCCTTACCTGAAGTTAAATCTGTACAAACTGCATTACCAAAATATTTAATCCATTTTTGATTTTCTTTTTCATCACTTAAATCACTTTTATTTAACACAAATATTTGCTTTTTATTTTTTATCATATCAGCTAAATCAGGATTTTGACTAGCAATTGGAATTCTTGCATCTAATAAAACTAATACAACATCTATAAGTTTTAAGTTATCCTCTATTTCTTTTTTTGCTTTAACCATATGTCCGCGGGTACCAGTTAATATTGGTTTTTGATTGATTTTGTTCGTTCATTATTTTCTCTCCTTTTATTATTTCTACTAAAAAATGCCAATAACAATTTTGCCTATCTCTATCATTTTATCTACTTGGATAACATGTTAAACATTTCTTTCTATTACTATATCACTCACTGTTAAATTCATATCACTAAAAACATTATTAACAATTAATTTAGCAGTATCACTAGGGTTCATAAATGTTTTTTGCTTTTCTAACCCTAGTCCATTAGCGCCACCACTAATTATTATATTTCTCATTGTTTCCTCCTACAAATTATTTTTTATTTCTGGAAATAAATCGTACACAGAATGTCCTAACAAGTTATCAAAGTATTCTTTTAATTTAATCGTCTCACAAATATGATAATATGTTTTTGCATAAACTCCATGTCTTACCAATAAATCCATCATTCTTTTATCAATTGTTAAAATTTTGTCAGAACACATTAAATCACATAAGTTTATTATTTTCTCATAAATTGTATATTCATTTTCTATATAATTTTTCACAAAACTATAGCTAGGGTTATTCCTATCAGTTTGATCTCTATCATTAGATATACAATCTATATCATTGTTCAAAAAAGAATGCTTAATACAAATACCTGCATACTTTTCATCATATCCTAATGATTTAATAAATTCATATCCATGTATAGCATGAGGAAAAACACCATCACTTTCATAATGTAGTCTTTTTCCTATATCATGTATATATCCAAGTGTCTTGGCAAATTCCTCCTCCAAGCTTAAGGCATTTGCTATCACTCCAGCAGTATTACCAACACAAATAGAATGATTTATCCATTTAGTATTACTTGTAATACTCTTAGCTTCTTCTAATAATCTCATTGCCTCTTGGCTAGTCAATACCTTCATTTGCTTGTCCTCCTATTTTGTTAAACAAGTTTTCTTTTTTTAATTTAAAATATATTCATATATTTCTTTCCAACTATTAACTCTTGGCATATCTACTTTTTTATTATAAGGAGTGTCCATCAACAAAATAGGAATGTTGTTGTCAATGCAATCCTTACAAACATTAATTGAATCATCTATCATAATATCAATATTGTTATCTTTACATTTTTCAGTTTTGCCATGTTTATCATTCTTATAAGCATTAGTTAAAATTAGTTTATCATAATATATATTATATTTCTCTAACCATTCTTTAGTCATATTGTATGGGTCAGTATACTCACCATTGTCTCTACCAGTAATAATACAAATATAATGCCCTTCAGCTCTTAATTTTTCTATATATTTTTTTGCTCCTGCTACTGGATTGAGATTGATAGCTATTCTCTCAATATTATTTTTGTAGAAGCTATTTGTTTCATCAACTGACCAGCTAAACATACCACGTGTTATATAGTCTGCATCTTCATTCACTACACCATGATTTCCAAGCTCTTTATCATGAATTAAAAATTCATTCAATAATACCTCATTAAAATTTGATATTACATTATCTATGTCAATTCCTATTCTCATAAACCATCTCCAAAATTCTATTATATATATTTCTTTCTATTACAATATCACTCACAGTTAAAGTTACATTGTTAATGGTGAATTTTCCTGTATTGGTATTATTCTAGTTTTTAGTATATTAATAAGTGCACATTTATGTGATATTTCAAATTTTTCATTATCAGTAAAAAGTTTATAAGTTATCACAATATTTGGCATAAATTCATATTGATCTGTTTCGTAATTACCATATACTGTATCACTTTCAGTATAACTACCTTTCAATATAAAAGATTCCATCTATCACAAGATCCAGTATCTATTTCTTTATTAGCATTACTATTGTTGTAAATTGGTGCTTCATTCAAATCAATAATTGATGATGCTATATCTAATCTCTTGTATAGTTCTAATAATTTTTCACTTTGAAATCGTTGTGATAATGCTAACATAATACAATTGTCTACATCTGTATCACCATTCATAAATTACACCTTCTCTCTATAAGTTTTATATTTATCACAATCAACTTTGCCTCTCAAAAGCCTCTCCATATTATTAACATCTTGTATTAGCTCTTCTTTATTCTTCTTAGATAATTTCTTTATATGATACTCTAGCTTAGTAGCTAAAACTCTATTTTCTGTTTCCCAAGCTATCTCTAATTTTTTCGCAGTATGATTTAATGTATATTTTGCACACTTATCGCTCTTATCAAAGTGCTCTTTCATTCTACGTTCTAAATCAGTTGTTATTCCAGTATATATCGAATTGTCTTCACATCTTAGCATATAAATATAATACATTCTACACCTCTAATACTTTTTGTACTCTACCTACTATACCCGATTCTAGTCTTACTTTAATTCCTCTAGGATGATTATTGCTGTTTGTTAATATATCTTTAACAATACCTTCAGTTAACTCACCTGTTCTTTGATGCTGTTTTTGTACAACCATAACGCTTGTACCTTTTGGTACATTTTTTCTAATTGTTGATTCCATACTTATTCACGTATAATCCAATTATCTAAAATTAATAGGTGATTGGATTATTCCTTTCTCTTAAAATTTTATATAATATATTTGCACTGTGGATTTGTTCATTCTTATTACAGCTTAGACTGGTTTGAGGTGACACCTACCACAGCTTTTTATTTTTATTGTTAATTAGTTAGTTAACGCTTTGACGTTTCACCTCTAATTAATATCTCTAATATTCTACCATAATTTTTCAAAATACTCTACAATATTATGTAAAAAATAAGATATAAATCGAACAAATAAAAATACTGCCAGCTATGGCAGTATTTTTATTTGTGGCTCCTCAAGTAGGACTCGAACCTACGACATTTCGGTTAACAGCCGAACGCTCTACCAACTGAGCTATTGAGGAATATATAAAACTGGCGAAGCCTATTTTCCCAGGAAGGAAACTCCCAAGTATTGTCGGCATATATAGGCTTAACTTCTGTGTTCGAAATGGGAACAGGTGGACCCTAT